>Ga0129310_1000312_pt1 | contig 63757 bp, 55 predicted proteins | sample Go1ome_2_FD_94433 | JGI IMG/M metagenome (GOLD analysis project Ga0129310, IMG submission 94433) | Western lowland gorrila individual fecal microbial communities from Wisconsin, USA - Go1022A metagenome | ecosystem: Host-associated > Mammals > Digestive system > Large intestine > Fecal | place...
GATTCCGCTGTATCCCGTCCAAAGACCGCGTGAAAGACGTAATCGTCTGTCAAAGGCATTTTGCCGCGAAAGGTATCGCGGAACAGGTCGAGCTTCTCCGACGCGTTATGGTTGTGCTTTTGTATTTTTTGTTTCATGACATCCTTTCTTATTCTTTGTTTCCTGAAACGCTCTTTAATACCAATAACTGTTTGCTCGAGCTGTTTCTACCTTAACACATTTTTATTTCCAGTTCAAGTGCTTTTTGGAATTATTTATATAAAATTTTCATGTCATGAATTTCTTCTATGTATGGGCACTTATGCGCGCCTCTTTTGTGCTTATCGTTATCCTTATTTTCGCGCGTAAAGCGCTTTTCCGCAAGCGATAAAAGTGTGCAAAAGAAATCATAGGTTTCTTTGCACGCACGCCATTTAAGCCGCAGGCGTTTCACAAGCTGCTTTTGTCGTGATTCCGGAAATACCGCGCAGCGATATTTCCTGCATAACAAAAAATAAAAGGGGCTGTCGCACAGTTGATGGAATCCATCGATCAGAGCGACAGCCCGTTTATTGCCGCTAAAGCACCAAGAAAAATGGATGTAGCATAAAATACGTTACATCCACTCGATATGGTTGCGGGGACAGGACTTGAACCTGCGACCTCCGGGTTATGAGCCCGACGAGCTACCAACTGCTCTACCCCGCGACATCTGTTATTATATTATGCAGTTTTCAGTAAAATATGACAAAAACCTGCAACTTATCAAAAAATGATTGGTGCCGGAGACCGGGGTCGAACCGGTACGATCGGTAAGGATCGCAGGATTTTAAGTCCTGTGCGTCTGCCAATTCCGCCACTCCGGCAAGCTCACTTGCATTTTGTGATAAAAATGGCTCCGAGGGAGGGGCTCGAACCCTCGACCTTGCGGTTAACAGCCGCCTGCTCCACCATTGAGCTACCTCGGAACACCTATTATCAGCAACGTGTTTATCACCGACAACATAAATCATTATACCCATATCAAGGCAAAATGTCAAGCATATTTTTTAAATATTTTACGCCTATTTTGTTCTTTATTTCGTACAATCCATGCAGCTCATCACAAAGCGTATACATCTCCGGCGCGCGCAAAGCGTATATCAGGGAAAACCTCTTGCGCCTGTGCTTCCAGTGCCAGAAGTTCCTCATCGGTTCGCTCCGGAAGATGATGCGTGATGATCAATTTCGACACATGATTTTGGGTGGCGGCTTTGACCCCCTCCTGCCACGTCGAATGCCCCCAGCCCTTACGCGAGGGATACTCCTCCTCTGTGTACATGCCGTCATAAAGCATCAGTGCGCAGCCGCGAAGCGCTTCTTTCAGCGTAAGCGCGGCATGCGAAAGTCCGCAGTCCTTCTCATAAGATAATTCGCGATCCTCGTCGTAAGAAAATACGCGGCTCTCGGCCTTCGTATCTTCGCTCTCTAAAATCGTATCTCGCGGAGCTGGTACAGACAAATCAGCATCAGAGTTTGTGGAATCATGTTCCCAGTCGCATACAAGACAGACAGCGCCGTTGTCGGTATCCACACGAATAATGGTCGCGTCATTGGGATGGTTCGCCGAAAAAAATCTCGCGGAAACACGTTCTGTCAAGCGCAGGACCTGTCCGCAATCCACAAAAGTAATTTCTCCGATATGCTTCGAAATCGGCCAAAACGGCGCGCGTAAAAAATCCATGAGCTTTTGAATATTCGACGCATAGGTACCGCTGATATAGACACGCACGCGCGCGTCAGACGGTATCGCGCTGCTGTCAAGCAGTCCGAGAATGTGGTCATAATGCAAATGGGTAAGAAGTACATCGATCTCGGCGCATCCCGCGAGGTAAGGCGCCGCGTCGTACAGTCCGGTACCGCAGTCCAACACAAGTGCGTGTTTTTCCGCGCGCAGGATGTAGCAGCTGGTCGCGCCGCCAAACCGCAAGAATTGGGGACCGGACACAGGGTGACTTATACTATACCCATATACTTGAGTAGGGGCTTAGTTCTAGCCCCTCTCACACCATCTTGCGTGCCGTTCGGCAGACACGGCGGTTCAATTCAAATAATAATCCAAACGGCTTAGAAGTCCTCGTTTTGCGAGGACTTCTTTGCTTATGAAGCGCAATCCTGTGTTCCTTACAGCCGCTTGATCGTGATCTGCAAATCCCGCAGAGTGTTTCGCCATCCATAGAGGTGCTCCTAATTTTCCCTGTCTTCCACTGTTTCCATATGACAATCCGCATTCTGTTCCGCAGATATCCATCTATCTGCTTGAGGTTTTCTTTCATGCTTCCCATTCGGAAGTAGTTGATCCATCCACGGATCACTTGATTTAATCTTTTGATTCGTTCGTCCATTGTCACGGACCAGCTTCGCTTTGTCAGCTGCTTCAGCTTCCTCTCGAATTTTTTGATGAAATCTTGATGGGGGTCTTTCACCATAGACGAACTGCATCCGTCATACTAGAAAAAGCCGGATGCATAAGCTAAGCTGCGCACCCGACTTTTTTGGTGTAGTTTTTACATTTGCAAATCTATTAGCAGACTACCTCTCCTTTGCAGTTATGCACCACAGATTTTCCCTTGCTGCCTATTTTATTTGCTAACACTATTTAGATTCTTTTTTTGTAATTTTTCTCATTGCCATCGCAGCGCTTGCTGCAAGGAATGCGTAAAATACAAGATTCATCGGCAGGTTATCGCCGGTCTTCGGAACTTCATGCGGATTGGCTTGATCGTTCGCTCCTGTCTTTCCATCATCCGGATCTTCTGGTACTACAGGTTCAGTCGGATTGGTCGGAGCAACTGGTGTTACCGTGCCGCCGTTACCGTCATCGCCACCTGGGATTGTTCCACCACCAGCGTTTCCACCGGTATTGCCACCAGTATTTCCTCCGGTATTGTCGCCATCGCCAGGGTTATCTCCACCACCAGTTTGACAAACTGCATAGAAAATTGCATTCGCGTTATCACTGACTGTCCAAGCACCGTCTTCGTAAACTAAGGTGATATTGCGTTCTGCAGGGTCTCCGGACGCATGTGTATGCGTTCCGAAATCTTTGCTGAATTCTGCAATATAGGCTGCTGCTGTTACTTTAACGTTAACATAGTAGCCGGTACTTGCGTTACCTTTTACGTCTTCAATTTCATAACCGCCTTCCAACGGTCCATAACTTTTATCCGGATGCGCGGTCGTTGTATTGCAGTGAACGCTGATCTTTCCGAAAAGCAGTTCTTTTACTTGATCTGTCGTCGGACCGTTCGGACGGTCCGGAGTGATGATTGGCGGCTCATCACCGCCGCCGGTTTCACATTTTGCATAAATATATGCCGGTGTCTTGATTGTCCATTTCAAGCCATCATGTTCAAGTTCAACTGTTAATTTGGATTTAGTTGTATCTTGCGTGTGCTTTTCTTCAACATCTGTGCTGTACTTTTGGATATACTCCGCTTCATTTACATTTTGAAGCGTAACGGTGCACTTTCCCTCTTGAACAGAGCTATATGCAAATTCTCCCTCATATCCATAGAGCTTATCCGCATGCTTATCGTTTGTTGTACAATCTACACATATTGCATTACTTAGAAGCTCTTTAATATTATCCTGATCAATTTTCGGTTCAGTGCTTGTTTCTTCGCATTCTACATAAATATGTGCCGGTTTTGCCACAGTCCATTTTTCACTTGCATAAGAAAGCTGTACCACATAGTTCTGCTTTTGATCTTTTAGTTGATGCGTTCCGGCAACATCTGTATTATATTTTGCGATATACGGATCGGCATCATATATTGTAACAATACATCTGTTTCCTTGAACTTGATCTGTTAAATAGGAATTTGGCACGAGCTTATAAGTTTTATCCGGATGCGTGTCCTGTTTCGTACAATCAACGATAACTGCACCTTCTAATGCAATGATATCCGCATCGCTTGGAGCCGGAGTTTCTTTACAGACAACGTCAAACTTTATCGGTTTCTGCGATGCAGGATCTACACTCCATGTCTTGCTTGTGCTATTGTACTTGAGCGTAATGTCCTTGCTTTCATTTGCCGGTGTGTGTGTTTTTCCTGTAATTCTGTCAAAGTCCGAAACATAGTTTGCAGAGTTGACCTTTACTTCTACCGTATATCCAGTGCTTGCATTGCCCTGAACCGTTCCAACGGTGTAACTCTTTGCGAGCAGACCATAGATCTTGGTTTTCGGAGTATGCGTTGCCATCGTTGCAGTACACTTAACCTCTACTGCGTTTTCACCAAGAATCTCCTGTATCTTCTCATCGTTTGGTGCATCTGGCTTTACAGGTGCCGGAGGGGTGGAGTCTTTATAAACCAAGTAGAAGTTCTTGCTGCAAGGATATGGTTCACGCCCTGTAACATTTGCAGTAGCATTAACCCTATCGCTTGTGAAAGTATAAAATTTCGGCGAATCCTGTCCCTTCGTATAATACGAAGCGAATTGCCAGCCAGTCCAATCTTTTTCTGGCGCACCCACCTTAGTCGGATAGAATTCATTCAACATTACAGAATGATTAAATCCGCTGTGTCCAGTGCTGTCTCGGCATGTGACCGTTATCTCGCTGATCTTTTCCGGATTTTGATATCCAAGGGGTTTACTGCTGTCAAGAACGACTTTGTAAACATTAACCGAGATCTTATGACCTGTACCGTTTGCTGCAAATGCAGCCGTCGGCATCATAGCCATGACCACTAAAATTGCCATTAAAAGAATAAGTAGTTTTCTTTTCATTACTAAATTAACGCCCCTTTCATTAATTTTTTTCATGCATTTTTCATCTTCGCAAGTAGGAGAGGTTTGTTCGTTACATGGTAACGAACAAAGGGATATCCCTTTGCGTTTTTGATAAAATGTCTTTTTGCCCCTATATTTTATATTCTTTTCCCTGTTGCGTCAACCCATTTTCCAGTTTTTTTACCTGTATCTTTATTCCAGTTACTATTCACACTCCAAGAAAAAAACAGAGTCAAGGCTGACCCTGTCCGGTTTGCGTTGATACGTTCAACATCCGCCGGATGGCGGCAGGTATGAAAGCAGGCGGTGCTGATTATGCGTCGTTTGTTTTTCCTTTTTGCAGCGGCAGGTTCTGAAATTTATCTCCGTAAATTGTAATAACAGGTTGAGCACTGATAACAAAAAGGCAAAAAAACAAGTGCCATGCCCTCATTTTTTTCTTTGTTACTATGCACACTGCATAGTATTTTTCTTTGTTTTATTGAACAAGTTTTTTGCCGTTTCGCATGCGGAATTCTTGCGAAATAAGAGGAATCATGTTATAATAATCACCGACCATCTTTACCTTTACGCCGCGGCGCTGCCGCGAGGTGAAAACTATGGATACATTTGGAGGCATTACAAACCATGAAACTCATGCATACACTGAAACAAGATACACTTTCGCTCTCCTTCGAGGTCTTCCCGCCGAAGCAGGACGCCGCGTTCGACAGCGTCAAAAAGGCAACCGAGGAAATCGCCAAGCTGCGTCCCGCCTTTATCAGCGTCACCTACGGCGCGGGCGGCGGCACCAGTAAATATACACTTGATATTGCAAAGAACATCAAGGACCAATATAATGTGCAGACCCTTGCGCATCTGACCTGCGTGTCCTCTACCAGAGAGACGGTACATCAGAAGATCAAAGAGATCAAAGCCGCCGGCATCGAGAACATCATGGCGCTGCGCGGTGACATTCCTGCCGATATGGATCTCTCACATCAGGAAACCTGGGCTTATCACCACGCCATCGACCTCATCCGCGAGCTTAAGGAAAGCGGCGCGGACTTTTGCATCGGCGGCGCCTGCTATCCGGAGAAGCATCCTGAGAGCGCGAATCAGAAAGAGGACATTCGTTTCCTTAAGGAAAAGGTGGACGCCGGCTGTGAATTTCTGACCACGCAGATGTTCTTTGACAATAATCTTTTATACAATTTCCTGTACAAGATTCGCGAGGCCGGCATTACGGTACCTGTGGTCGCAGGCATCATGCCGATCACAAACGCGAATCAAATCGACCGCGCGCTGAAGCTTTCCGGCTCTCACGTCCCGCAGCGCTTCAAGGCGCTCGTGGACAAGTTCGGCAGCGACCCTGCGGCCATGAAGCAGGCGGGCATCGCCTACGCGACCGATCAGATCATCGACCTGTTCGCGAACAACGTCACCAATGTACATGTTTACTCCATGAACAAGCCTGATGTCGCGCGGAAGATTCAGTCGAACCTGTCCGATATGCTCGGCAAGTAACTGCTTCGCATCCGCGAAAAGTGCGCATAACGAAATCAGAGATTTCTATGCGCACATGGCGCTCACCTATGAGCGCCACTTCGCAAGGTGCTTTTGTCGTGATTCCGGAAATATCGCTATGCGATATTTCCTGCATAATAAAAAAATCGCGCTCGATCATTGGACCGGACGTAAATGTAAAGGACATCACCAATGGAATCTATCATCCATACCAAAACTTTCGCGCAGCCGCCCGTCAACCGGCGCGAGATCCTGCGCTATATGCGCTGCGGTGACGAGTCAGAACACGCTTTCGACAAGCTGCTTGCGGACTGTCTTGCCGAACTGCTGCCGCAGCTGGTTTATAAGGTCTGCTGGCGTGCAGCAACGCTTCGGACAGCAGTACGAGGGAATCCGGCCGAAACGGCAGCCGCTTCCTCGTGCATCGCTGCCGGCAAAAATGTGCCGTCTGCATGTGAGCTCATGCAGGCGAACACGCAGCCGTCCGCCAAAACGCTGCTGGATCTAGGCTTTCTCCAAACCGACAGTCAGGGGCTCTGCCGTAATCTGCAGGGCTGTGACAAGGTGATCTTGTTCGCGGCCACAGTCGGTTTGACGCCGGATCGTCTCATCGCGAAATACGGCCGGCTTTCCCCGACGAAGGCGCTGTGTATGCAGGCGATCGGCGCGGAACGCATCGAGAGTCTTTGTGACGCGTTTTGCGATGAACTTGCCGCGGACTATGCCGCAGAGGGCTATCAAACCCGTCCGCGCTTTAGCCCGGGCTACGGAGACTTTCCGCTCGACGCACAGAAGGCGTTCTTTCGGGCGCTGGACTGTCCCCGCAAAATCGGACTTTCGCTCAATGACAGTCTCTTGATGTCGCCGAGCAAATCCGTAACCGCGCTCATCGGACTTTTGCCGCGGACTTCTCAGATCAGCGGCGCAGAGACAAAAACGCATGCGAACTGTGCGGCCTGCGGCAAAACGGACTGCCTGTTTCGGCAGCCATGATGATGAATCGCTTCGCAGCAACCTTTGGAAACCGGTTCGCAAAACGGACTGCCCGTTTCGGCAGCCATGATGACCGCCTCTTATGACCGGAGGCGCGGAAACACGCATATATTCGCGGTAGCGCTGCTGATTGCTGCCGTGTTTCCATCTACAAACACGATAATCGGAGGGATCGCGTATGAATACCATGAATATCTTAGACTATATGCAGGAACATCTGCTTTATCTGGACGGCGGCATGGGTACGCTGCTGCAGGAAGCCGGACTCGTGCCCGGAGAATACCCGGAACGTTGGAATCTCGCGCATCCGGAAATCATTCAAAAAATTCAAAAATCGTATTTTGAGGCCGGAAGCCACGTCGTCGCGACAAACACCTTCGGCGCGAATGCGCTGAAGTTCACACACGAAGAACTTGCAGAGATCATCGCTGCCGCTGTTCAGAACGCCAAAATCGCCCGCGACAAAGCCGCTGCTCCGCAGCCAAAATATATCGCGCTGGATATCGGCCCCTGCGGCAAGCTGCTTAAGCCTTACGGCGATCTTGCCTTTGAGGACGCAGTCAGCCTATTCGCGGAGGTTGTGCGCCTCGGCGCGGCAAACGGAGTTGATCTCATCTATATCGAAACCATGAGTGACAGCTACGAGACCAAGGCTGCCCTGCTCGCCGCCAAAGAAAACTGCAAGCTTCCGGTTTTTGTCTCCAATGCTTACGGCGAGGACGGCAAGCTGATGACCGGCGCATCTCCGGCAGCTATGGTCGCCATGGCGGAAGGCATGGGTGCGGATGCCATCGGCGCGAATTGTTCGTTGGAACCAAAGCAGATGCAAGGCGTTGTCGCGGAGCTCTTAGCTAACGCTTCGATTCCGGTGCTGCTCAAGCCGAACGCCGGTCTGCCGCAGGAAACCGACGGGAAAGCGGTCTATGGGACACTGCCGGACGAATTCGCCGCCGATATGGCTGCCTATATCCGGCAAGGCGTGCGTATCGTGGGCGGATGCTGCGGCACGACACCGGCCTATATCCAAAAAATCGTTGCGCTTTCTCGTGCGCTTACTCCTGTCCCGCTGACGGACAAAGGGATCACCTGCGTGTCCTCCTACACCCACGCGATCAAGTTTGACAGGCAGCCGCTGCTGATCGGCGAGCGCATCAATCCGACCGGCAAGAAGCGCTTCAAGCAGGCACTCAAGGAGCACGATATCGACTATATCCTGCAGGAGGGCATCCGTCAGCAGGAATGCGGCGTGCATATCTTAGATGTCAATGTGGGTCTTCCGGAAATTGATGAGCCCGCCATGCTCAAGGAGACCGTAGAGGAACTGCAAGCGGTCATCGATCTGCCGCTGCAAATCGATACCTCTGACGCGGCCGCGATGGAAGCCGCGCTTCGTACCTACAACGGGAAAGCGATGATCAACTCTGTAAACGGCAAGGAGGAATCCATGCGCGCAATCTTCCCGCTGGTCAAAAAATACGGTGGTTTGGTCGTCGCGCTGACACTCGACGACAGCGGAATCCCAAAGACTGCGGAAGGCCGCGTCGCAATCGCCGAAAAAATCCTCGCTTGTGCCGAAGCCTACGGCATCAGCAAAAAAGATATCATTTTTGACACTCTGGCCATGACCGTCAGCGCGGAACCGGACGCTGCCATGGAAACCCTCAAGGCGCTCCGCCTGATCAAAGAAAAGCTCCGCTGTCATACCTCTCTCGGTGTGTCAAATGTTTCGTTTGGTCTGCCGAAGCGGGACGCCATTAACGCGGCCTTCTATACCTGCGCGCTGGAGAATGGGCTCTCGGCGGCGATCATGAATCCTTACGCGCTGGATATGATGAAGTCCTATTACGCGTTTCGCGCCCTGCATCAGATGGACGAAAACTGCAGTGACTATATTGGCTTCGTATCCTCTCTGCCGGAAGCCGCGGCAGCGCAGACAGCGCCGTCTGCCGGAGGGAGCAGCTCCCCGGACTCCGCGCAGACCGGAAACCGCACAGGATCACAATCAGCAGTTACGCCTGCCGCTGCCGCCTCCGGCGCTTACGCTTCCGCTCTGCAGCGGGCGATTGCCAAGGGGCTCAAGGAACAGGCTGCAGAACTCACCGAGCAGATGCTTGCAGATACCGAGCCGCTGCAAATCATTCAAGATGAAATCATCCCTGCTCTTGATATCGTCGGGCAGGGATTCGAGGAGAAGCGTGTCTATCTGCCGCAGCTCTTGATGGCGGCCGAGGCAGCCAAGGCATCGTTTGAAAAAATCAAGGCGCGGATGTCTGACGAGCATACCGCGAGCAAATGCCCTGTCGTCATCGCGACCGTACATGGCGATATTCATGATATCGGTAAAAACATCGTGCGTCTGCTGCTCGAGAACTACGGGTTTGAAGTCATCGACCTCGGCAAGGATGTCGCGCCGCAGGAGATTTTAGATGCGGTTCTCCGCCATCACGCGCCGGCGGCCGGTTTGAGCGCGCTGATGACGACAACCGTTCCGGCCATGCAGGAAACGATCGCCCTGCTCAAGGAGCAGGCTCCTTGGTGCAAAGTCGTGGTAGGCGGCGCGGTCCTCAATCAGGAATACGCCGACCGCATCGGCGCCGACCGTTACGCACATGACGCCATGGAGACCATCCGTTACGCAGACAAGGTGGACAGCGCGCGGTAGACGCAGTACGGCTGTCCTCTTGATTTTCTCTTGGATATGCAAAAGCGCGGCGTTTTTTCGCCGCGCTTTTTTCTTTCATAAAGTTGATATTGCTGCGCAAATAGCTTATACTCTATTTACAATCGTAAGGAAAGGAGAAGCAATCAAACAGCCTGATTGCAAAAAAAGATGGTAAAAGTAATGATAACAGCGCCGAAAGGCAAGATGAATTCGTTGATCTTAGAAGAAGCCATAAAGTGTCCGGACATTGAAGTGGTCGGCACCATAGGCCCGAAAGGCAGAGATTACATCGGTACGGAGATCTGCGGCGTTAAGGTGTATGACGACCTGGACGCAGTGATCGACAAATGCGATCTGGTCGTGGATTTTTCCGGAGCAAACATCGCAATGGATGTGCTTGATGTTTGCCTTGCTCACAACAAAGCGCTCCTGGAGGGCAGCACCGGTTTCACACCTGAGATGAATCAAAAAATCGAGAACGCGAGCAAAAAGATCCCGCTCCTCAAGGCAGCGAACACATCCTTCATGGTCAATGTTTTGATGAAGATGCTGGAGTTCGCGGCGAAGAACCTGCACACGACCTGCGATATTGAAATCATGGATATCCACGACAGAGATAAGCTTGACGCACCCAGCGGAACCGCTCTCGAGATGAGAGAAGCGATGGCGCAGGCTGCGGGAATTGATCTTTCTCAGATCCAATTTCACTCCGGACGCATGGGTGATTCTCCCAGCACGCACACCATATACTTCGGCGGCATAGATGAGCGGATCGAGATCAGGCACCAATCCTACACCGGAAGATGCTTCGCGATCGGCGCTTGCAGAGCTATTGAATTTATGGAAGGCAAGGGTCCGGGCATGTACACCATGGCCGACGTAGTGAAATAAACCGTCGAGGAAATGATCGAAACTTCCGTCGATAACGACACGCAAAGAGGGCTGCTCGCATGAACGGAAAATAACCGTTCACGCGAGCAGCCCCTTGTTTTTCCGGCATCTTCTGCCTGCAAGCCGCTGCTGTCTAAATCGTCATCTGCGGTTCGTCGTTTACATGGCTGAATTCCTCTTTGATGGCCGCCAGTTTTTCCGGTTGGGTCATCAGGTCAACGGCTGTCATGACCAGTCCTTTGACAAAGTTCAGTCCATTGTTTATACCGTATTCAGACCCCGCCGCTGCTACCATCTCCGGTGTGTGCGCGCCGCCCATCGGGTTCACGTTTTCACCGACCTTAAAAACGACCTGGATCGCCGGCGCCTCATAACTGACGTCCCCCAGATCTGAGGAACCCGGCACATAAATGTTGCCCAGGCGCAGAATCGGTTCACAGACATAATTCTGAATGTTTTCAACTGCCAGATTGTTTAAGGCGCGGTTGGTGCAGGTATCTTTGAAGTTTTCCTCATTATACTCCATTTTATAAGTGCAGCCGGTTCCGAGCGCTGCGCCCGCCGCGCAGTTGCGTACACGTTCCGCCAGCTTCTTGACGTCCGCCACACGATTGGCGCGGATATAGAAGCTAGCAGAGGTATAGTCCGGAATGATATTGGCTGCCTTGCCGCCGTCGGTGATGATGCCATGAATACGGGCATCCGGTTTGGTCTCCTGCCGCATGGCGTTGATGAGATTGAAAAAATTGATCATGGCGTCCAGCGCGTTGATTCCCTCATGCGGCGCGCTTGCGGCATGTGCCGGTTTGCCAAAAAACTCGATTTTGTAAGCGTCCATAGCGATGGTATTCATCGATTCAGCATTGGCGAACGCGGGATGTGCCATCATAACTGCGTCATAATCCTTAAATACTCCCATCGCGCTCATCGGTACCTTCGTACCGGCGGCTTCCTCTGCCGGCGTTCCGATCACATCAATCTCCGCGCCGTACTCGTCTGCGAATTCCCGGCAGGCGATACCACACCCGACAGCGACCATCGCGATCAGATTGTGTCCGCAGCCATGTCCTAACCCCGGCAGCGCGTCGTATTCTGCAAGGAACGCAATCTTCGGTCCCTTTTTTTTGCCTTTATACACTGCCTTATAGGCGGTTTCCAAATTGCAGAAATGATCCTCAATTTGAAAGCCGTATTTTGCGAGCAGTTCCTTCTGCCACGCGCAGGCTTTAAACTCCTGCAAGCCCAGCTCCGGATTGTCATGAATATTTAATGCCAGTGTTTTTAACTCCGGTGCCAACGCATCTACAATCTTCGAAACTCTTTCCTGATCCTTCATTTTGAATGTTCCCCCTTATCCTACAGTTCTTCCTTGTTTTCCTCACCTGCAAGCTCCGCTTCAAAGATCTCTGCTGCAGCCTCCATGCTGTCGCTTTCCGGAAGAATGACTTCGATCTTTCCGGCCTTATACATTTTCTTGGTGATCAGATAGACCATGCCGATGCCGATGATCATCAGGAAACCTTCGAATGCTTCATAAAGATCCGAGATCAGCAGGTACAGGACAATAAAGAAAATAAACGGTACGATAGCTGCTTTCAGTCTTCCTTTAATGATGATGCCTCCGCCGACATCGTTGCCGATAAAGCCAAGCACCAGACAGCCAAACAGCGCCGGAAGCACATTGGAAGCTGCGATGCCAATCGCTTCGGAAGTCATGAATGATTCCAACGGCATCAGCAGGATCACGCCGAGCGCCAGAATCACCAGAGTGATCAGAGAAGAAACTGCGATCGCGATACCGACGACCACATCTGCTTCTTTCGTTCCCTGTTTGAAGCCGGAAACCTTGATTGCGTTGATTGCGGATGGCAGTTTCAGATTCAAGATGTTGCCGGTCAAGCAGGCAAGATAGTAGGAACTACCCATGATCGGCACTTCGCCGAACATCTCCGCGATTCCTGTCGGAACGAAGATGGCGATCAGACCGATACCGGTTGCGATCACTGTTCCGAAATTTGGCATGATGTCATAGACGATACAGGTGATCGTTGGTACGCCCACGAACAAGATCAGCGAAATAATGGTCAAAATGATGCCTTTCCGGTGCATTTCTTCAAAATACGGTTCTACGTATGGCTTTGTCTTCTTTTCTTTTTTCATTTTCGTCTCCTCCTATCCCAACAAATTCGTATAAACGATCGACATACCCATCGCGCCAATCAGACAGATGGCAAGTATGAAATCGTTCATCCACTTTGCACCGGTCTTCTTTGCCAGCATGGACACCACGACTGCGATCAGTGCGCTGGTGACAAAGGTCAGCAGTCCAACCAATCCGCCGAATATCATCGGCACGATCAGTACGACCAGCAAAGCTGTCATAAAAGTCGTTTGGGAAAGCGCGCCCCACTTCTTGTCGCCGCTTCCGACGCGCATGGTTCCCAGGTGCATCGGCTTGCAGACAAAGATGTTTGCCAGAACGGTGGAGGTGATCGGTACGCACATCACCCACATGATCAGTCCGAACGCGTCGGCGTCCGCATTGGCAAGGTCGAGTTTTAAGGCGCTGAGCGCCATATTGGAGGCCATCAGTTCATAGGATACCGATCCGATCACAGACAGGCGGAACCATGCATATGGGATGCCGATCACGATGACCAGCGTTACCAGACCGATTGCGATCGCGATAGATGGCACAATGGAAAAAATAGCGGTGGATTTGATAATTTCGTTGACTTTCTGCTTGGAGATTCCCATTTCCTTTGCCTTTCGCATGCAGAGAAGCAAATAATATACGCAGATTGCTGCGATGATCAATAAGGATACAATAACCAGCACATAGAGCAAACTGCTTTCGGACACTTCTTGATAACTCATAGTTCTTCATCCTTTCTTTCCGCTCCGGCAGGTTCTGTATCGGAGCGATAATGGTTTCTTTACTTTATTTTAAGCCTTGCACCTGGTATAAGGTCAAGAAAAAACTCTGCAAAAAAGGCAGAGTTCGTTCAAAATTTTATTTTTTCCTATTCTTCCTGCTTTTTAACAGGAGCCCAGATTTCAACATATTCGGTGCTTTCTCTGTCGCAGTAGCAGTTGGCGATCGTGCGTGCCAGCACGTTTCCGCAGATCTCATAACGCTCTTCGCGCAGGAAATCAAAGATTTCTTCCACCCGGTCGTAATCTTTGTTGGTCGCGATGCGCACGACCGTATAAAGTGCAGTACATGGGGCGATGACCCGAAAGGTTTCAAAGTCAAAATCCGGTGCGGCACTGAGGTTTTTCTCGTCGATCAGAGAAAGTTTGTAGTCGCCGTTCATGCGGTTTTCCCGATTGGCGAAAAAGGCCCCGATCTTTTCTTTCTCCATGCAGGCTTTTGCTTCTTCCGCCGCAGTCTCCACCGTCAAAAACGGGATCAGATTGGAATCCAACCTGCGAAAGCTCTCCATCGCCTCGTCCATATTCGTGGTGATCTCTCGGATGATAAAAGGCGGAGCATCGACAATTTCGATCTTGGCCGTCTGTTCTTCCTCTCGGTTTTTTTCGTATGCCAGCACTTGCTCGAGTTTCTCATGATAATCCGCTAAATAACCGATCAAATGCTGCAGTTCCCGAACTTCTTCCTCCAGCCGCCGCTGCTGCTCGGCTGCCATTTCGGCGACCTGTTCCAGCGGCTCTTCGTTCATGATGCGGCGGATCTCCTCCAGTGAAAAGTGCATTTTTTTCAAACGGCAAATATAGTCCATCGTGACCACATCTTCCCGCGTATAGGTCCGATAGCCGTTGACTTCATTTTTTTCGGATGGCAACAGACCCTTTTTATCGTAAAGCCGCACAGCCTGTGCCGATATTCCATAGTAGTCCGCGAGTTCTTTTACATAGTAGTCTTTTACCTGATATTTCATCTTCCTGATTCTTTCTGCGTGATCCTGCTACATCTGCGGTTCGTCGCCTACGTGGCTGAATTCCTCTTTGATCGCCGCGACCAGCTCCGGCTTTTTCATCAGTTCAATAGCCGTCATCACCAGTCCTTTGACAAAGTTCAGTCCATTGTTCATACCGTATTCAGATCCCGCCGCTGCTGTCATCTCCGGTGTATGCGCGCCGCCCATCGGATTCGGATAATCCCCGATTTTGAACTGCATCTGTACCGCCGGTGCCTCATAGCTGACATCGCCTATGTCGGAAGATCCCGGGGTATAGGTATCACCCAGTCGAATCAGCGGTGTATCGGTAAACGAATCGAGGTAGTCCGCTGCCAAATCATTGAGTACGTGATTTCTTACGGTATCCTTAAAGTTTTCTTCGTTATATTCCATCCGGTAGGTACAGCCGGTCGCCAGCGCCGCGCCGGCCGCGCAGTTACGCACACGTTCCGCCAGCTGCTTTACGTCCGCCACGCGATTGGCGCGGATGTAAAAGCTCGCGGCGGTATAGTCCGGAATGATATTCGCTGCCTTGCCGCCGTCGGTGATGACGCCGTGGATACGGGCATCCGGTTTGGTTTCCTGCCGCATGGCGTTGATGAGATTGAAAAAATTGATCATCGCGTCCAACGCGTTGATTCCCTCATACGGCGCGTTCGCTGCGTGCGCCGGTTTCCCAAAAAACTCGATCTGATAGGCATCCATCGCGATACTGTTGAAACAATCTGTGTTGGAGAACATCGGATGCGCCATCATAACCGCGTCATAATCCTTAAATACTCCCATCGCGCTCATCGGTACCTTCGTACCGGCGGTTTCCTCTGCCGGTGTTCCGATCACATCAATCTCCGCGCCGTACTCATCCGCGAATTCGCGGCAGGCAATCCCGCAGCCGACCGCAACCATCGCGATCAGGTTGTGCCCGCAGCCGTGTCCTAACCCCGGCAGCGCGTCATATTCGGCGAGAAATGCGATCTTCGGTCCCTGTTTTTTGCCTTTATACACTGCCTTATAGGCGGTTTCCAAATTGCAGAAATCATCCTCAATTTGAAAGCCGTATTTCGCGAGCAGTTCCTTCTGCCACGCGCAGGCTTTAAACTCCTGCAATCCCAGCTCCGGATTGTCGTGAATATTTAATGCCAGTGTTTTTAATTCCGGTGCCAACGCATCTACAATCTGAATCACTCTTTCCCGCTCTGTCATGTGGTTATCCTCCTTGTAAAATTTGTCTTTGTCTTATTTTTTACCGCCTTTTTAAACGAAAATGAAAGACCTGCTTTAGAGATTTGCAAGCTCAGAAAGCGTCAGTCCTGTGATTTTCGCGATCACCGCTTTTTCTCATCTTATCATATTTTTCGCCGCCCTGCAACGAAGAATTCGTTCCATGTTTCCTGAAACGCTCTTTAATACCAATAACTGTTTGCTCGAGCTGTTTCTACCTTAACACATTTCAATTTCCAGTTCAAGTGCTTTTTGGAATTATTTATATAAAGTTTTCATCTCATGAAGTTGTTCTATGTATGGGCACTTATGCGCGCCTCTTTTGTGCTTATCGTTATCCTTATTTTCGCGCGTAAAGCGCTTTTTCGCAGGCGACAAAAGTGTACGAAACGGTATCAGAGATTCCCTTGCATACATGGCTGCCATGCATAGCAGGCGCTTCGCAAAGTGTTTTTGTCGGTATTCCCTACATGAAAAAAAAGAGCGAACCAAAAGGTTGCTCCCATACGAATTGAAGAAACGTCTCTAATTTCTGAGCACCGCCCCCCTGCACAGTTTCGGACGCGTTCTGCCAATTTCTTGACATCAGCAACGCGATTCGCTCTGACATAAAAGCCGGTGGCTATATGATTCGGATTGAAATTGACCGCCTTGCCTGCGTCTGTAATCACATCGATCTCCGTCATTTTTCTCCGTATCTTTGTTTCTCGTCTGCGATCATGCTTTATTAGAGCGGCAGTTCATTCTGCCGTTGTTCCCATCACTCTCTTTTGTACGGCTAGGATAGCCTCAACTCGGCCGGAAGCGTCCATCTTGCCAAGCAGATTGTGGATATGTGCTTTGACGGTCGCCTCACTGATATTCAGATCCCCTGCGATCTGTGAATTGCTTTTTCCAAGATAAAGCTCGCGCAGAATGTCTTCCTCCCGTGAGGTGAGTCCGTACATTTTTTTAATCTCATCGTATGCGAACTCAAGATCAAACAATGGCTGTTTTTGTTCTTCTGCTTGCGTGGTCTTCCCCTGCGTTTTCAATTCATATAAAAGATATAAGAACGTCGATACCGCAATCCCGATCCAGGCGAAGATGTAGAGGTTGTCCGCGATAATGCTCGTCCCAAGTGTCGTGACATCCGCACTGTAAGAAAGCGCGTTTAGGAGTGCGACCACGATGCCGTAGAGCACAGCGATCCTGCTGCGGCTCGTCTTTTGCAGCAGAGCGCTCAGACACGCTGCTGCCCCAAGCAGGCAGAGCGCGATCACGATATTATCGCAAATTTTGATGACTTCCCAGTAATGTTCCGGCGCGGTAAAGACCGAAATGACCCATGCGGTTCCGTAGACAAATAAGAAGTAGTGATTCAGCTTATCAAGCAGATCCCCGATTCGGTTTTGGCAAATATAGCGGAGAATTGCCAGCGATGCCGATACCTTAAGGAAACACAGCAATTCCCATCCGAACTGATAGACCAGATCGTCCAAATGCAGGGCAGCATTTGCATAGTCATAGTAAAGCACAACATTAAACAGAGCTGCCAGAACAAACATAATCAAAAAGATTTCGAGTTTCCTTAAAAAGCTTCCCATCCCTTTCAGACTCTCCGCGCGTGCCAAAAGCAGAACCAACGGAATGACCGCAAGGGTTATCATCAAAATATCCATAAAAAAAATAATATGCTGCATTTTTTCACCTCTGCATCTATCTTAGCACATCTCCTCTACCCGCGCAACCTGCTTTTCTTGCTTCTGCGACACGGTTACCGCAATCAAAATGCCGGAACAATGTCCGGCATTTTGACCTTTATTTAATTTAACTTTATATATAAGAAGGACTTTTATCGTCCTACCTATCAACTTATACTTTCAGCTTCCGTGCAGGATAGCTTTAAGCTTCCATTGCTGCCAAAGCAGTTGCTTTTTCCTCTTCTCTCATTTTTAAGAGATGCTGATATTCCTCTTCCGTCATCTTTGTCATGGTAATGCCGGTGTATCCGAAGATAACAGAAATGACCGGGTTTATCCAGTTCAGGATGGCATACGGAATATAGGAAGAATCAACGCCGAGGAATTTTCTCATGGTTGCTCCACAGGTATTCCAAGGGAAGAAGTTGGATGTGATCGTTCCGCAGTCTTCCAGACATCTGGAAAGGTTTTCCGGTTTTAAGCGCATGTCCTCGAATTTTTCCTTAAACATTCTGCCAGGAAGTACCAGGGATAAGTACTGGTCACAGCAAATTGCGTTGGTAACCAAGCACATCAATTCGGTAGCCAGTACCAAACCGCCTCTGCCCTTTGCAATTTTCAGAATCATTTCTGCAAACTGTGCCATCATGCCGGTTACATCCAGAATACCGCCGAAACACATTGCCGCAAGAATAATCGCGATTGTGTCAAACATACCGATCATACCGCTGGAAGATAACAATGAGGACAATTTTTGAATGATCAGAGATGCATCATCCGGTACGCTGCCAAGAGAAATACCATAGTCTAAAATGTTGAAAATGTTGTGTGTCATCGGATCATCCATTGCTTTTTCGATGAACGCGCTGTTCATGAAGAAGAACGGAATACCCATCAGAGCCGCAACGACCAAAGCCGGAATCGCCGGAAGCTTTAAGGCTACCGCCACGATAACGAACAGCGGCGGAATCAGTGTCAGCGGATTCACGACAGATGCTTCTTTGATGAATCCAAGAATTTCGTCCATGGTGCTCAAATCCGCCTCATTATTGGAAGCGAACGTGAAACCCATGACTGCGTATGCGATCAACTCGATGATCAAGGATGTGCCTGTCGTGTAGATCATGTGCTTGATGTGTTTAAACAGGGTCGCGCCTGCCATTGCCGGCGCAAGGTTTGTCGTATCAGACAACGGGGACATCTTGTCGCCGAAGTACGCACCGGATACGATCGCACCTGCCGTCATAGCCGGTGGGAATCCCAGTGCTGCGCCGACACCCATCAACGCTACGCCCATAGAGCCCGCGGTAGACCAGGAAGACCCGGTCGCAAGGGATACGATGCTGCACAACAGACAAGCGGTAACCAGGAAAATTTTAGGGTTAATAATTTTAATACCATAATACATCATGGTAGGAATCGTGCCTGCTGCCATCCAGGATGCGATAATGGCACCCAATACTGCGAGGATCAGACAGGCCTGCATGGATCTCTGGATTGCTGCAATCATGCCCTGCTCCAAGTATGCCCATTTCCATCCGTTGGTGCAAGCAATGAAGCCTGCGAATAGAGCAGAAATCATCAGTGCGATATGCGGTTTCTCTCCTGCATCCTTTACAATGGACCAATACAGGGTTACGACCATGACGAGCATGACCAAAATACATTGCCAAAACGGAATCTTTTTACCCATAATAAAGACCTCCTAATTGAATCTTTGCGGAAACATTTTTTCATGTGATCTTCCCGCGTAAATAAAGAAAATAAGTTCAGCACGCACCATGCGGAAGAACCTGCTGCCGATGAGGTATCCCTGCCTCTCATCGCTTTCAACTTCTTTCGACATTTTGTGCCTGCGTAGGTCATCTTACAAGATCCCGCTTTGCAAATCCATTACCCATAGGTTTAATTTTTAACAAATTTTACGTATTATTTTAGTCTAAACCGAAAGGTTTAGATGCCGGAATCCACTGTTTGCAAGTCTTTCAGAGACTATGCAATCCACACTTTCTCAACACAGCAAAAAATGGCTCCGTTGGGAGCCATTTTTTATTCAAACGAGGTTTCGTTATTTTGTTGTTGCGTCGTACAGTGCTTCCGCGTTATCCCATTCCTTGATGATCTCAGGAATTACCTTGTACAGGTCGCCTACGATTGCGTAGTCTGCGATTTCCATGATCGGAGCGTCAGCATCCTTGTTGATCGCTACGATGCAATCGGAGTTCTGCATACCTGCCAGGTGCTGGATAGCGCCGGAGATACCGCATGCGAAGTAGATCTTCGGCTTAACAGTGGTACCAGTCTGACCTACCTGGTGGGAGTGATCGATCCAGCCAGCATCAACTGCCGCTCTGGAGGAACCAACAACGCCGCCAACCTTGTCAGCGAACTGCTTGATCAGTTCGAAACCGGAAGCATCGCCAAGACCACGTCCGCCGGAGCAGATGATGTCAGCGTCTGTTAAGGATACCATTTCCTTCGCGGACTTTACGATATCCTTGATATCGATTCTGATGTCAGCTGCTGTAAGGTTTGGTTTCACATTGATGATCTCGCCGGTCGCGCCTGCCTGTCTTTCCTGCTTCTGCATAACGCCAGGTCTTACAGTGGACATCTGCGGTCTGGTCTTCGGACAGATGATGGTAGCCATCAGGTTACCGCCGAATGCCGGACGTGTCTGCTTGATGCCTGTGGACGGGTCGTTCGGGTCTAATGTGGATGTATCCAGTGTGGTGTTCGCTTTCGCGAATTCGATGTACTTGGAAACCTTTACGTCAAGGTGTGTACAGTCAGCTGTCAGACCGGTGTTGCATCTCGCTGCGATACGAGGCGCGAAGTCACGACCGATATGAGTAGCGCCGTAAAGAACGATTTCCGGCTTGTACTCGTCGATTAACTGTTTCAGAACCTTTGTGTAAGCGTCTGTGGTGTAGTTCTTCAGCAGCGGATCCTGCACCAGGTAAACCTTTTCAGCGCCGTATTCGAAGCATTCCTGCGCGAGGTTTTCAATGTCATCGCCGATCAGAACCGCACAGATCTGCGTATCATCGCTGATGTCCTTTGCCAGCTTCTTACCTTCGCCAAGAAGTTCTAATGCTACGTTCTGGATCTTGCCCTGTCTCTGTTCCGCAAATACCCAAATGTGCTTGTAAGCGGAAAGGTCAACCTTTTCTGCTTCCGGAGCGGCTTCAATCGCGTCAAACTTACACTTTGCGATACAAGCGTTACAGTTTGTACATTTGCCTTCGTCTACGATCGCGAGTCTGTTTTCGATTCTCAGCGCGTCAAACGGGCAGGCTTTTACGCAGAGGCTGCAGCCTTTACATTTATCTTTAATAATCTTAATTGCCATTTTGTCTTCCTCCTTCGTATTAGATGATGTGCTTACCTTTAAGCTGTACTAAGAGATTCTTAGCCTGTTCGTTTTCAGTATCGCCTGCGACAACCTGGCCCGGAGCCTTCGGAGCCGGTGTGAAGGATCTGAATACGTTTGTCGGGGAAGCTTCCAGACCAACCTTGTTCAGGTCTACTTCGATATCTTTCGCGTTCCAGATCTTGATGTTCTTTTCGCCGAAGATGCCCTTCATGTTCATGTATCTCGGCTCGTTGAGTTCCTTGATCGCGGTCAGCATGCAAGGAGTCTTAATACCGATCAGTTCATAACCGTCTTCCAGCTGTCTCTTAACTGTGATGTCATGAAGATTGTCTTCGATGTGGAATTCTTCTACATAGGTAACCTGAGGAAGATCTAATTTTTCTGCGATCTGCGGACCTACCTGCGCGGTATCTCCGTCGATAGCTTGACGGCCTGCGAAAATCAGATCTGCAGGACCGTTTTCCTTTTCCCATTTCTTAATCGCAGCTTCCAGCGTGTTGGAAGTAGCCCATGTATCGGAACCGCCGACTGCTCTGTCGGATACCAGGATACCTTCGTCAGCACCCTTCGCGATACACTCGAACAGAAGGTCTGTTGCCTGCGGAGGTCCCATGGAGATGACAGTAACGGTGACGTCATCATACTTGTCCTTAATTTTTAATGCTTCTTCGAGCGCGTTGTTGTCATCGTGGTTCAGAATCGATGGAACACCGTCTCTGATTAATGTTCCTGTTTTAGGGTTAATTTTGATAACGTTTGTATCAGGAACCTGCTTTGCGCATACGATAATCTTAAATGCCATTTCTTTCTCCTCCTACCTTATTTCTTGAATGTCTTTCCTGCGATTACCATTCTCTGAACTTCGGAAGTACCTTCGTAGATTTCAGTAATCTTAGCGTCTCTCATCATTCTTTCAACCGGATAATCCTTGGTGTATCCGTAGCCGCCATGGTACTGTACGCACTTCGTGGTAACAGCCATTGCTGTTTCCGCAGCGTATAACTTCGCCATCGCAGCAGCTTCGCCGTAGTTGAGGTGTTTGTCCTTCATGTCGGCAGCTCTGTAAATGAGCAGTCTTGCGGCTTCGATTCTGGTCTTGAGATCAGCCATTTCAAACTGCAGCGCCTGGAACTGGGAAAGCTTCTTGCCGAACTGCTTTCTCGCGTTCATGTAATCAACTGTGACGTCGAACGCGCCCTGCGCGATACCCAAAGCCTGGGAAGCGATACCGATACGGCCGCCGTCCAGTGTGGACATCGCAACCTTGAAGCCGTCGCCGACAGCACCCAGAAGTCTGTCTTCCGGAATCACACAGTTCTGGAAAATCAGTTCTGTTGTGGAGGATGCGCAGATACCCATCTTATCTTCAGTCTTACCGATGGAGAAGCCTTCATCGCCTTTTTCTACGATGAACGCGGAGATTCCATGGTTGCCTTTTTTCTTATCAGTCATTGCCATAACAACGAACACGTCAGCGTATCCACCGTTTGTGATGAATACCTTCGCGCCGTTGAGAATCCACTTACCGTCAACCAGTTCAGCTCTGGTCTGCTGTCCGGACGCGTCAGTACCCGCGTTCGGTTCGGTTAAACCGAAAGCACCAAGCTTCTTTCCGGAAAGTAAATCCGGCAGATATTTCATTTTTTGTTCTTCATTACCCCAGTTGAAAATCGGCCAGCAGCACAGGGATGTGTGAGCAGAGCAGATAACGCCTGTGGAAGCACAGACTCTGGATAACTCTTCTACGGTGATGGCATAGGAGATGTGGTCTCCGCCTGCACCGCCGTACTGTGTCGGGAATGGGATTCCCATTAAACCATACTTAGCCATTTTTTCAACTGTTTCTACAGGGAATCTGTGTTCCTTGTCGATGTCAGCAGCTAAAGGTTCAACTTCGTTAACGGCAAATTCTCTTACCATTTTTCTTACGAATTCTTGTTCCTTCGTTGGTTGAAAGTTCATTTAAATGCCTCCTTAAATTATTAATAACGGTCATTTTTTGGGAAAATCAAAGACCTGTTTTTAACTTGTTATCCCATGTTAAAGACATAACAACATACAATACTATTAAAACACTTTTTTATCAATCTTGCAAGGTATTTTTGCTTTTTTTCCGCGGAAAATGTCGAAATTTTTTCTGTTTTTTCACGCCTTTTACAGTTACTTCCTAAATACCTTCACAGCACCGTCAGATCTGCTCATAAGCATCAATATTTTTGATCATCGTGACTGTCGTTCCCTCATCCGGTCGGGAATCGACCTTGATCTTATCCATGAAGCTCTCCATGACCGTAAACCCCATACCGCTGCGTTCTTCTCCGCTGTCCGTCGTAAACAACGGCTCCATCGCGCGTGCAATATCCTCGATTCCGACCCCTTTGTCAATGACCTTAATCATCAGCGCGGTACGCGAAATCAGCGCGAATTCCAGATCCACCTTGCCGCGCAGCTGTCCCGCGTAGCCGTGTATCACCGCGTTGCTGAAGGCCTCCGATACCGCCGTTCGTATTTCGGTCAGCTCTTCGACCGTCGGATCCAGCTCACTTGCGTAGGCAGCCGTAATGCCCCTGACCAGCCTTAGATTTTCAAGCGCGGCCTCCACCTGCACCTTTAAAATTCTTTCCATTCCGCCGCCTCCTTTTCTTTTAGCAGTTTCACCGCTTCCTCTCTGGTTTGCGCGTAGGGCATCAGCGAAAAAATCCCCGCCATATGTAAAATGCCGCGCACAGTTTTCGCGCAGGACGCGATCACGACGCTGCCGCCTGCCTCGCGCAGCCTGCGATAACGTCCGAGCACCATGCCGATGCCCGCGCTGTCCATATACGTTACCTTTTCAAAATCGAAGACCAGATCACAAGGCGCGCAGCGTTCCAGGCTGCGGTCAATATCCTCTCTGATTCCGGCAGCTGCGTGATGATCTAGTTCACCGAAAAGGCGCGCCACCAGCACATTTTCGTTCACTTCAAAAATGACCTCCATACCCTTCTCTCCTTTCACACTTCTAATCTTATGATACCGCAGCTTCGGCGAAAAGTCTTTAGGAGAATAAGGGGAAGCCTGACTTCTTTTGTCAAAAAAGCACGAAAGCCACATTGCTGCAGCCCTCGTGCTTATGATTTTATGATCTTGTAAATAGCTTTCTGTTACATGTCAATATTGACTGCTTTCACGCCCTTCTTCTTGGTATAGAAATGCGCTACGATGTAAATTGCTGTATAAATTGGAATGCAAATATAGAAGGTGACTGCTTCGCCAGGATCCATCAGAGACATCACCAATACTGCCAGATAGCCGATTACGCCTAAAATCGGAGTGATCGGGTAAGGCACTCTGTACTTCAGATCTTCATCCTTGCCGCCCTCCGCATAGAAACGTTTGCGGAAACGATACTGACAAATGCAGATTACCGTATACATAAATACATTGCAGCCGCCGATCAAGTAGATCAGCATCTTGTAAACGGTATCTTCCGCCACGAATTCACTGATAATGCCCAGTAATGCAAAGGCCATGGAGATGCTCAATGCCACGATCGGAACGCCATTTTTGCTTGTCTTGGCGCATGCCTTCGGTGCCTGATCAAATTTGGCCAGAGACCATAAGTATCTGGTGCATGCATAGACGAAATAATTTCCAGAAGTCAGCGCAGACGTCAATACGAAAATATTAACAAACAGCTCTGCTCCATGCATGCCCGCATGACGGAATACATAAGCGAACGGGGAACCGTTCAGATCTGCCTGATCCCAAGGCAGCAGCGCGATCAGGACCATCATTGCAACGACATAGGCACCCAGAAGCAAGAACAGCGTCCAGTTTACAGCTTTCGGGATATCCTCTTCCTTTTTGATCTCGCCTGCAGTTGCCGCGATCATCTCTGTTCCGCCGAATGCGTAAAAAGCACTCAGAAATACAGCCCCAACACCTGCAAGTCCTTTCGGGAAGAAGCCTCCGTTCGCAGTATAATTGCCCAGGCCGACCGGCTCGCCGACACCCAGACCGAAGAAGATCATGCCGGCTCCGACCAAAACAAACGCAATGATCAGCACGATCTTCAAGCTGGCAAAGTAAAAGGATACATTCCCGTATTTACCGGCTGCGAAGAAATTTGCTCCGAAAAGGATGGCTGCAAACAGCAGGATCCATACAAAGGTAGAAACGGATGGAATGATGTTTTTCATGATGATCGCAGACGCTACAATCTGTGTCGTGATCGTAATGGCTCCGCCCAGCCAGTTGACCCAGCCGATGGTAAAGCCCATGGCCGGATTGATAAACTCTGTACAGTATGCCTGCATACTGCCCGCTACCGGCATCGCCGCTGACAGTTCCCCCAGACAGGCTGTCATCAGCCAAATGATAAAGCCTCCGAGCAGGTAGGCGACGATCGCGCCTCCCGGACCCGCATTCGCCAGTACATCGCCGGAACTGAGGAAAATTCCTGTTCCCAAGGTTCCGCCAACGCCCACCATGATGGCATCTCTGGTCTTCATCGTGCGCTGCAGACCAGTGCTTGCGTCCATGACTCTCTGCATGGACGGGGTTCTTTTTTGTTCAGACATTTTTTTCTCCTTTCCCTTTTTGCCTTAGCCTAACAATTTATCGATCAATTGAATATATAAATGTGGAAGTACGTCGAAGTTATAATGTTTGTGCAGACGCTCCGTATGTTTGTGAAAATCCTTTCCGTATCCTCCAAGTACGATTCCCGGAACCTTAAATTTTTTCAGTTCTTCTTCCGGAAACTGATAGATCATATTGATACCCGCGAGATTTTCAAATACGTTGTCAAAATTCATGCCTTCTGCCAAACCTGTATAACACATATCCGAAATGCCCATATAGTAATCCTTCATTTTGAGCGTTTCTCCGAAATTTTCCCTTGCATAGTCGATGATCTCATCACAGCAGCGCATCAACTTTGCTGCGTCCTCCCCATCCTTGCTCAGGTATACATCCGGGTAATATGGCGGAATAAATGCTAGGATGATCATTGGTTTCTTATCCTTGTACAGTTCGTATACGCGTTTCACCAAGCTGACAGCGATGTCCTGCATCTCCAGTTTCTTTCCCTGCAGTTCTTTTGCATAGGCCTTCAGATCCGCGTCCAGATCACCTTGGTAATCAGCACGGACTTCATCATAAAGCTGCTTGTATGTTTTGACACATGGTTCATACTGATGACGGATCGGTGCTTCTCCGGTCAATTTTCCATAAGCAGCGGCTTTCTCGTCCAGAAAACGGATCGCATCCCGCATGGATTCTTCCGCAAGCTGCAGCAGTTTACGGTTCATCTCTGCCGGATCCAGCTGCACGGTAATAAAAGAATAGTATGCAACTGCATACAGAGGTATGGATGCCGAGTAAGTGCCTTTGAGATCTTGCATTTTTAAGCAGACCGGCGGCGGCGTTGTTTCGCCCAGACTTTGCTGGCAAAAACCTGTATTCATCGCCAACTTATGATATAGCTGCGCAGACATCAAAGTCGGATCGATGCCCAGGAACGGTTCTCCCCCATGCGTGGATTCTCCTGCAAAGAAAAACATCGGCATGATCTTTCCGGATGCACCGTAATGGATGTAGCGGTTGTTGTCTCCCGCCTGATCTTCCATCATATAGCACTCGGTAAGCAGCAGAGCCCTGTATTTCAGTCCCTTTTCCTCTGCCAGCTGGTTAAAGAACGGTACTGCACGCAGCATACCTTCCGAATTTGTCTCTTCGCCGCAGACGGCCACATATAAGAGATTCCCTTTGATGCTTTTCTCTTCGGAATAATGTTTCATCAGTTCCATGCAGAGCGCGTGACCGTATTTCATATCCGCGGTTCCGCGTCCGAAGATCCACTCGCCGCTTTCAAAGTCTTTTTGGCTGTCTTCATCCAGCGGCATCTCATTGATTCGCTTGGTGATTTCCTCGACGTTGTAGGCGATGTCCTGCAGATGTCCGAATTCTTCCACATCGACAACGTCGTAATGTCCGGTCAGAATGACAGTATCCGGACAGCCGGGGTTCAATTCCATGAACGCTGTCACAATACTACGTTCAAAAGGATCATCAACGAGCGGGATCAGCTTAACATTTTCAGGATGACCCTGGAAGTAAGGGATTTCTCTCAGCAGTTCTTCTACCTTGTAAGCCGTCATTTTTTCGGATTCTGTTCCCGATACGCCGGGAACTTCAACCATCCGTAGCATGTTGTTATACATATTTTCCTTGTTGATCATGATTCTACCTCCCATGATGATTACACTGCTAAATAAGAGCAATTTTTGTGTCAAAAACATCTCATGTTAACAAAGCGCTAATTTCTAACATTCTTTTTTTGTATACAAAAACACAGGCCGAATTCACCTGTGTTTGTAAAAGAAATTTCTTTTAGAAAAAATATTTTTTCATCTTATAGCGCATCAACTGCGGAGAGATCCCCAGAATCTTTGCCGCCGCCTGATAGTCTTCTCCGCTTTCCTGCCAAGCCTCAGCCATGCGCTGCCGTTCATAGTCTTCCAGATAATCTTTCAGCTTTTTTCCCGCGGCAAGAAATGCTGCCGCTTCTTGGTGCATTTCGGACGGACGGCTTGTTTCCATCTCCGTTCCCGGCCATCTTTGCCGCATGTGCTCCTCACCAATGACATTGTCTTTCATTACCGGGTACATACCCTCCATCATATTTTTGAGTTCCCGCACATTTCCCGGCCACGCATAATGCAGCATATGATGCTGCAATTCCTTTGTAAAACCGGTAATTTTCTTTTTATAGATTTGATTATACTTCTTTCTGTAATAGTCCGCAATCTGTAGGATATCCGATTTTCGTTCACGAAGCGGCGGCAAAGAAAACTGTATCACGGAAAGCCGGAACAGCAGGTCGTTACGTAAGCAGCGCGATTTCAAAAGTTCATTCATCTGTTTATTGCAGGAGGCTATAATCCGAACATCCAAATAGATTTCCTGTGTTCCTCCGATTGGTCGAATGCATTTCTCTTCAATCGCTCTTAATATCTTGCTTTGGATACCCAAGGGCATGGAATCCACTTCATCCAAAAAAAGCGTTCCTTTCTCGGCCATCTGAAAAAGTCCTGTCTTTTCTTCCGCGTCGGTAAAGCTCCCTTTTTTAATGCCGAAAAGAATACCTTCCAAAAGATTTTCCGGCAGAGCACTGCAGTTAACATAGACATACGGATTTTTGCGCCTTGCACTTGAATTGTGAATAATATGGGCGGTCAGTTCTTTCCCGGTTCCCGTTTCTCCCATAATTAATACCGGCGAATCTGCATCTTTAATTTTTTGTATTTTCTTTTTTAATTCTGCAACTGCTTCGCACTCGCCGATCATATTTTCTGCCGTTGCATAGTCATCATTGAGTAGATTTTCAATTTGTCCGTCTCTCTTAGGTGCGACCAGATCTTTCTCCTCATCATAATCCGCGAACTCAACAGCCCCTATGATCTTTTCACCGCTGCGAATCAGATAGATATCCTCGGTCTGTTTTACCGCTCGTCCCTCATTGTTTTCCAACACCTGTACATAATTAACAAAACGTTCCCCGCCATGAATTGCTCTCACAAAGGTACTGTTGGCTTCGTCGAGATTTGCATATATCTGCAAAAAACTTTTTCCAATAACTTCATCCGGTTTAAAGCCAAAAAATCCGGATTAAAAACATGGACATATTCAATCTCACAGGCATCATTCACGACACAAACATCCTTAAAATCCTTCCGCAGACCCATATCAGATACACTCGCTTTCATACTTATTCAGCTTAAATCGCAGCAGCTGTTTTGAGATCCCTAGGATGTCAGCCGCTGCAGCCAGATCTCGTCCGTTATTTTCATAGACAGTACAGATAATCTCGCGTTCCAGCTGCGCAAGGTCCGCAGTCAGGTTCTGCGGTCGGCAAGCCTTTTTCCGGCAGTTTTGCACATTCTCCCGGATATAGGCAGGAATATCCTCTGGACTCAGCTGATTGCTTTCCGCAAATGCAAAAAATCCTTCGACCACATTTCGCAGCTCCCGTACATTGCCCGGCCACGTATAGTTTTGAAAGATCTCCCGGATCTTTGCTCCCGGATGTTGGATCCGCCGATCGGTCTTCAGATTGAAGTAATCGATAAAATAATTGGTCAGCAATTCGATATCATTTTCTCGCTCGATCAGTTTCGGTAAGCGGATATAGACAACTGCCAGTCGATAAAAAAGATCCGGTTTAATTCGTCCCTGTCGCAGCAGTTCAAACGGATCTTCATTTGTCGCTGCAACAACTCGAAAGTCCATTTTGATTTCTTTTTCGGATCCGATTCTCCTGATTTTTTTGCTCTCGATGGTTTTTAAAAGTTTCACCTGCAGATCAGCTTCCAAGGAATTGATCTCATCCAAAAAAATGGTTCCTCCATCCACTAGTTCAAACAACCCCGGCTGATCCGACGCTCCGGTAAAACTTCCCTTTGTTGTACCGAAAAGCATAGCTTCCAAGAGGTTCGCCGGGATTGCTCCGCAGTTCTGAGATACAAAATTTTTGCTGTACCTGCGGCTGCAATTATGAATGGATTGCGCGATCAGCTCTTTCCCCGTCCCTGTTTCTCCGTATATCAGCACATTTGAATCCGACAGCGCGATCTGATTGATGTTGGTCTTGATCTGTTCCATCCCCGGATCAGCGGTGATAATATCATCCAGAAGGTACTTCGTATGATTACGTCGATATAAGATATGCTCCGAATGCTGTTCAATCTCGCCAATATGATCTTTGCTGTAAAAGAAGCTGGCAAATTCCACTGCGCCGACAATTTTATCTCCGTCATAAAGCGGGTAAGCACTTCCGACTTTTTTGAACTGGATATTTCTCCTCGTTGTCAATTCCCACTCAAAATTTTCAGAAGCGACTCCATCCCTCGCGGCCAGCAGCAAGGGATAATCTTCTTCAAGATCCAAAAACAGCTCTCGGACATTTTTTCCTTTCGCGCTGTTCATGCCAAGACTGAAATACCGATAGTTTCCGATGTCGTCATAGATAATCTCACCATCAGTATCGATCAGAATCATATCCGTACCTTCTCTTTTGATCAGTTTTGATTTCATAGATCTTTTTCCCTTATTCCGGCATGATGTTGACGATTTCCTGCGCCGCAATTGCCGCCTCGATCAGTGCCTCACAGTCCAGCTTGCTCTCGGATTCAAGAATCCGTTCCAGCTTCGGTTTGGTCGTCGGATGTTTCGGAAGAAAGACCGTACAGCAGTCCTCATACGGCTGTATCGATGTTTCGAAGGTGCCGATCTCCTCCGCTTTGGCCATGATGTCCACCTTGTCCATCGCGATCAGCGGGCGCATGACAGGCAGGCTCACGCTGGCATCGGTCACCACCAGCGCTTCCGCGGTCTGGCTGGCGACCTGACCGAGATTTTCTCCTGTGATGAGCATCTGGCAGCCGGTATCCTTTGCGATACGTTCCGCGATGCGCATCATGAAACGGCGCACAAGGATCGTCGTTTCTTCCTCCGGACAGTTTGTGACGATAGCCTCCTGAATCGGCAGCAGATTGATTACATGCATCTTAAATCTGCCGCAGTAGGTTGATACGATACGCGCGAGATCCTCGACCTTTTCCTGCGCGCGCTGGCTCGTATACGGATAGGAGTGAAAATGCACCGCCTCGATCAGCATGCCGCGCTTGGCCATCATCCACGTGGCCACCGGGCTGTCGATTCCGCCCGAAAGCAGGGTCAGCCCCTTGCCGTTGGTTCCAAGCGGCAGACCGCCGAATCCCGGGATCTTCCCTTCGTAAATATACGATCTGTCGTGGCGTACATCGACATGCAGCAGCACATCAGGATTATGCACGTCCACCTTGAGCACCTTGCAGCCGATGAGCACCTTGGCGCCGATGATGCGTCCGATTTCCGGAGATTTGACCGGAAAATTCTTGTCCGCACGCTTTGCCTCGACTTTAAAGGTATGAATGCCGCGCTCCTCGATCAGCGATTTCATGTAAGCCACCGCTTCCTCGCCGATGGCATCAAGCTCGGACGGCGCCTCGACCGCCTTGCTGATGGAAGCGACGCCGAACACCTTGGAGATTTCCTTGATGATTGCATGGATGTCCAGCGCCTTATCCGCCCGAACAAAAATCAGGCCTTCGCTTCTTCTGACATCCACGCCGCGAAACGATTTCAGGTTATTGCGGACGCGATCCACCAGCATCCGCTCAAAATATGGTTTATTCATGCCCTTCAAGGCGACCTCACCGCAGCGCACGATGAGAATGTTTTGTTCATTCATGGTAATTCTCCTGTCGATTTCTTCTATTGTAAATGAGCGATTCCAGCGGAATCAGCGGAATCAGCGAAAGCTCCCCAGTCTGCGGAAGCGCCGCACCGCTGTCTTAAGTTTCTCGGCTGTGTATTCCATTTCCTCGATCGTATTAAACTCACTGAAGCTGAAACGAATCGCCCCTTCGATCTCCTTCGGCGAAAGTCCCATGGCGTTCAGCACATGCGAGCCTTTTGCGGAAGCATGATTGGACGAGCAGGCAGAACCTGTGGAAACGTAGATGCCGTCCTGCTCCAGCGTGTGCAGGAGCACTTCCCCGCGCGTGCCGAGGAAGGAGATATTCAATACCGACGGGCAAGCCGTTTCGTCCTGCGGACTGTTGACGCGAATATCCGGGATCTCCGTCTTGCAGGCTTCCAGCAAGAAGTTCCTGCAGGCACGCATCGTTTCGATCCGCGCGTCTAAATTCCGCGTTGCCAGCTCCGCCGCCTTCCCAAAACCGATGATACCCGGTGTATTCTCCGTACCGGAGCGCAGATGCCGTTCCTGTCCCCCGCCGAGCAAAAAGGCCGGTAAATGCAGGTTCTTGCGGAGGTATAGGGCACCCATGCCCTTCGGTCCATGGATCTTATGCGCGCTGAGTGAGAGCAGATCCACCCCGCGATAGTTTGCTGCAAGGTCGAGCGGGATCTTGCCGAAAGCCTGTACACAATCGCTGTGCAGCCAGATATCGGTCCCATGCGCCTTGTTGTAGTCTGCTTTGATCTTTGCGATCTCCGGGATCGGCATGATCGTTCCTGTTTCGTTATTGACACCCATAACGGAGATCAAAACGGTATCTTCTGTCAGCTCCGCCGCGAGCTGCTCCATGTCCGGATGACACAGGCGGTCAACGCCGATCCGGACAACCTCGCAGCCCATGCTTTCCAGCATGCGCGCCGGCTCCAGAATTGCCGGATGCTCTACCGCGGAAACGATAATTTTTTTGCCGCTTCGCTTCTTTGCCCGCGCCGCGCCAAACAGAACCGTATTGTCCGATTCCGTACCGCAGGAGGTAAAATACAGTTCCTCCTCTTTACAACCCATGGAAGCCGCGAGCGTCTTTCGCGCTGCGCGAACCTCCTTTTCGGCGTTCAGACCCAGCGCGTGCAGAGAGGAGGGATTGCCATAGTTTTCGCGCGCTGCCCGCAGCATGACTTCCGTCACTGTGTCGTACTGCCGCGTGGTCGCGCTGTTATCCAGATAAACTGTCTTTTTTTCTGTTTTCTCAAGCATTAGACTTCCTCAACTTCTTCTCGTCCGGTAAAGATATTCATCCATTTTTTAGAAAAATATCGATAATAGCAAATAAAAATTTTCAGCACATCCGCTGTCGCGACCAGCGTCATCGCCCAGTGCAGCGGCAGATCAAACAGCAGTACGCTGATGTAGGCCAGCGGTACCTGCAGACCGATATTGCAGGCGACGTCCACATACATGCAGAACATTGTATCGCCGCCGGGACGGAAAATCGCGCAGATCATCATGTAGGACAGCATCTTCGGCGTCATCGCAAATGCGTAAACGAGCAGGGCCTTCATCAGCATGTCCGTCGTCTCCGGCGTGAAATTATAAATATCCGCGATCGGCGCGCGCAGCAGAATGATCGCCGCGGTCATGATCACATTCAGCACCCAGGTCACCTTGAGAATGTCGCGGCTGTACTCGTAGGTCAGCTTCTTTTTGCCTTGTCCCAAAACCTCGCCCAGCAGAACCGCCGAAGCGTTGCCGAGGCCGAAATAAATTGTCTGGAAGAAATCCGTTACCGTTACCGCCACCTGCGACACCGCGAAGGCGGAGGCGCTGATTTTGCCGTAAGCCGCAAAAATGCAGGAGACCGATACCGCCCACAGACCCTCTGTAATGATGACCGGAACCGCTGTTTTCATTACGCCTGCGAACAGTTCTCCCGAATACGCGAATAATTCGCCGGGCTTCGCTTTGAGCGGGTATTCCTTCCGCAGATACACCGAAAGATACATCGCGGCGCATTCCAGAACTCTGGCGAGCAAGGTTGCGATCGCGGCACCCTCCACGCCCAGCTTCGGAAACCCGCATTTGCCGTAGATCAGCAGATAATTGCAGATGACATTCATCAGAATCGCGCAGCCGTTGATGATGGTCGGCACTTTTACGTCCTGAATGGCACGCGAGTTATAGGATATCACAAAGGTCAGACCGGAAAATATATAGGAAAAGCACGCGATTCGCAGATATTTTGTGCCCAGCAGCACGACCTCCGTGTCCTCCGCGAAAAGACGAATCAGGCCCGGCGCTGTAAGGAACACAAAGACGGTAACCGGAACCGCGAGCGCCAAACAGACCGTATAGTCAATGCCGATAATTTTGCGCAGACTGATGATATCGCGAATGCCCCAATATTGTACCGCGTGGACAGCCGCACCGCTGAACACGCCGAAGAGCACAACGCCAAAAATAAAATAAATCTGATTCGCGGCACCGACCGCCGCTAACGCGTTTTCTCCTACCTTACCGACCATGATGGTATCAGCCAGATTCAGCGTTACCGCGATGACCTGCTGAATGATCATCGGAATGCCGACAATGAGCAGCTTGCGGTAAAAGTTCTGATTCACTTCTTTGCACCCGTTCTCCATAATTCTCTCCGTCATATTTATGATCCTTTTATCCCTTTAGATAACGATAGAGGCAGATTGCTCTGCCTCTGGTTTTGTTTTTGAAAAGACTACTTCGCGTAGTCGATCGCTCTGGTTTCTCTAACCACATTGACCTTGATCTGTCCCGGATATTCCAGCTCAGACTCGATCTTCTTGGAAATTTCTCTCGCCAGAAAAACGATTTCTTCGTCGTTGACTGCGTCCGGCTTGGCAATGATGCGAATTTCGCGGCCTGCCTGAATCGCAAAGGACTTTTCGACACCCGGCGTCGTGTTCGCAATCTCTTCGAGCTTTTCCAGACGCTTGATATACGCGTCGAGGGTCTCCCGTCTGGCGCCCGGTCTTGCCGCAGACAGCGCGTCTGCCGCCGCGATCAGAACCGCTTCCATGTTCTTCGGCTCGTAATCACCGTGGTGGGCAGCCATGCCGTTGATGACCGCTTCGGACTCCTTATACTTGCGCAGAATCTCGATACCGATATCCACATGGGTACCCTCATATTCGTGGTCGAGCGCCTTGCCGATATCATGCAGCAGTCCGGCTCTCTTGGCCAGCTTGACGTCCAGTCCCAGCTCGCCTGCCATCAGACCCGCGAGCTGCGCGACCTCGATGGAATGCTTGAGTACATTCTGCCCGTAGGAGGTTCTGTATTTGAGTCTGCCCAGAATCTTGACCAGCTCCGGATGCAGATTGTGAATGCCGACCTCGAAGGTCGCCTGTTCGCCTTCCTCCTTGATGATCGCGTTGACTTCCTTGGTCGCCTTTTCGACCATTTCCTCGATCCGCGCCGGATGGATGCGGCCGTCTACAATGAGCTTTTCGAGCGCGATGCGCGCGATCTCTCTTCTGACCGGATCGAAGCCGGACAGGATGACCGCCTCCGGTGTGTCGTCGATGATCAGATCTACGCCGGTGAGCGTTTCGATGGCTCTGATGTTGCGGCCCTCTCTGCCGATGATGCGTCCCTTCATTTCATCATTCGGGAGCGCGACCACCGAAACGGTGGTTTCAGCCACATGATCCGCCGCGCAGCGCTGAATCGCGCCGGTGATGATGTATTTCGCCTTCTTATCCGCTTCTTCCTTCGCCTTGGTTTCGATCTCTTTGATCATCACAGAGGCTTCGTGGCGGACTTCCTTTTCGGTATTGGCGAGCAGGATGGCCTTCGCCTCCTCTGCCGTATAACCGGAAATTCTCTCCAGCTCTTCCATCTGCTTGGCTATAACAAGTTCTAACTCTTTTTGTCTATTGATAATTGCCTGTTCTTTTTGTGTAATGCTTTCTTCTTTTCGTTCGATATTCTCAAGTTTGCGATCCATGGATTCTTCCTTTTGGATCAGTCTTCTCTCGGAGCGCTGGATTTCCGAACGCCGTTCTCTGGCATCACGTTCCGCTTCACTTCTCAGTCTGTGTGCCTCTTCCTTCGCCTCCAGAATCGCTTCCTTCTTCATATTTTCGGATTTACTCTCCGCGTCCAGAATCAGATTTCTCGCCTTCTGTTCCGCGCTGCCGATTGCTTTTTCGCCGACATTTTTACGATATATATATCCGATCAACGCGCCGATTGCAAGCGCAACCACCGCAATTACAATTTTCACTATAATTGGGCCCATTGCAGCACCTCCTTCTTATTCAATTTTTGTTTTTTTCTTTTCTTTTTTTCGATTATCGTTTACAATATCTATTGCATGAAAATTTATGAATCAAAATGCATTACATAATTAAATCTTGATATATCCATACAATATATATTATAATGTTTAAAGCAAGGGAATGTCAAGAAGCAGAAAGGCAAGTAATGAACAAAATTTTTAATCCATTGGAAAATATTGATAAATTTATCCTGATTTGCGTCGGTTTACTGGGTATTTTGAGTCTGACCATGCTCGAAAGCACCGTATACGAGGACGGCTTCGTCCTCGCCAGACCGGTTTTGATTCAAGCGATCGCGTACCTGCTCGGTTTCGGCGTACTCCTTTTCATTCAGAATCTGGACTACCGCTTTTTTATCGGACTGGAAAAAATCCTCTATGCCCTATCGGTGCTTTTCCTGCTGACGGTATATATCCCCGGGCTCGGCCAGGAAAACTACGGTTCCCGCGCCTGGATCAATCTCGGCATCACGACCCTGCAGCCATCGGAATTCGTCAAAATTCCCTTTGTCCTGATCATGGCAGGCTATCTGTCGGAGCATCGTGACGAGCTGACCAGATTCACCGGCGTTTTTAAGGCCTTCCTGGTCGCGGCGCCGATCATCGCCGTCGTGCTCAAGGAGGACCTCGGCAGTGCGCTGGTCTATATCGTGATGTGGATTTTTATGGTATTCTTCGCCGGCATCGACTACAAGCTGTTCTTTCAATGCGCGCTGGCCTGTCTGGCCGCTGTGCCGATCGTCTACAAGTTTCTCGACGATTATCAAAAGGAGCGAATCGAGGCTTTCCTGCATCCGGAAAATCTAAGTCTTTCCGGCAACTACCAGGTCTGGCAGTCCAAGGTTGCCATGGGCTCCGGTGGTTTCTTCGGAAAAGGGCTCTTTCAGGGAACGCAAAAGAGTCTGGACTTCATCCCTGTGCAACAGTCGGACTTCATTTTTTCGGTTGTCGTAGAGGAACTGGGCTTCCTTGGCGGTACCCTCACGATTTTGGTCTACGCCTTCCTGCTGATTCGCTTCACGAGAATCATTCGTGATTCTGTGGATCTGTACGGCGCGCTGATCGTCATCGGATTTTTGGGCATGTTCCTGTTTCAGATTTTTGAAAACATCGCCATGACCATGGGCCTCATGCCCGTTACGGGAATCACTCTGCCCTTCCTTTCCGGCGGCGGCACCTCCGTCATCGCCAGCATGATCGCTGTCGGCATCATTGTCAACGTCGGCGTCAACAGCAAGGCCATCAATTTCTAAACAAAACGAACGCAAATACACAGAATCAAACAGCCTGCACCGTCATGCTCCGCGGCGGTCCCCGGGGAACGATATCCCCTGTGGAGACCGCCGCAGCATCAGATGCAGGCTGTTTACTTTGCCCTTGTCATATATGCCAGCTATATGCGTTCATTTGCGCTGACTTTGCGCTAAAAACTCCTGACACGTTCGGCGATGCGTGTGAAGTTCTGCGCGATTGGGCTTTCGGGCATGAACGCGATCGGAACGCCGAGATTGGTGGAGATATGTATGTTTTCGTCGTAAGGGATCAAGCCTACCACCTGCCCGCGCATACCGCGCGTCACTTCCTCCACAGACGGCGCGAGCCCTGCGCGAACCAGCTTCAGATTGAGCTTGTTGATTAAATAGTGAATCTGAAAACTGCCCCCGGTTTCATTCAGGAAAGCTGTCATCATTTCACCGTCGCGCATGGACGCGATCTCCGGATTGATGACCAGCACAATGTGATCCGCGCCGCCGATGGCGATCAGCAGATTTTCATCCATTCCTGCCGGCGCATCGACAATCACAAAGTCGTACAGGTCTTTCAGCTTATCGCAGAGTACCTTCATGTGCAGCGGTGTGATTTCCGTATCGGAACGCCGCGGAGACGCCGCCATGAAGCTCAGCCCCGGGAAGCTCTTGTCGCGAATGATCGCCTGTTTGATTCTGCATACGCCGTTCATCACGTCGTTCACATCATATACCACATTGTTTTCCAGTCCCAGATACAGATCCAGATTGCGCAATCCCGTATCCATATCGATGACAATGACTTGGTGACCCAGCCTGGAGAGCGTCGCTCCCAGATTGGCCGAAACCATGGTTTTGCCTGTGCCTCCTTTTCCCGAGGCGATGACGATTGATTTACCCATGGCTCCTCCTTCCTGCTTGTAATATTAATTCGAAACGGAGGCAGACAGCTTGAGGCTGTCTGCCGTATCTTCATCCTGTTCTTGCGCCCTCAGTTCATTTTCGTCGAAAAATCCAGCGTTTTGGTCGTGGTATCGACCTGCAGATAATCGCCGATGATCTCACGCGCGATCGGTGCCGCGTTAAAGGACACACCGCCCTGTACCAGCAGGACGACGACCGCGATCTGCGGATTGTCCGCCGGCGCGAGCGTGATTGTCCAGGCGAAGTGATCATAGGTATCCTTGTATTGATTGATCTTCGCGTAGGTAACCTTCTTGTTGCTGACCTTGATGAGCGCCGCGTCAACGGTGTCGTTTTCGGTCGGATATTTTTCAGGATCCTCTTTCATCAGCTTCGTCATCATCTTCTCTACCTGACTCCAGGAGATGCCGGGCGCGATGCTGCCAAGGTGCTGTTTCACATAGGCGACCTCGTCCTTCGGATTGATGTAACCGTCACGCTGCGCGGTACCGGTTTTGCCGGCTACCTCGATTGGGAAGCTGCCGAAGGTGCCGAGCAGGGTGCCGCGTTTCGCGACCAGACGCATACCTTCCAGTACATGATCCAGATCACTTTTGGAAACATCGATCTGGGTTGCCTTCTTCTTTTTGCGCTGTCCCTCGCCTTCCACGCCCTTGATGATGGAAACCTGATTCTTTTTGCCGCCGTTGCCCAGCGTTGCCACATAGCTCGCCATCTGCAGCGGGGTATAGGCGTTGTCGCCCTGTCCGATGGCGATATTGAATTCATCGCCGTAGGTCCATTTCGCCTGGTTGAAATAAGAGTATTTGCAAACATCGGTCAAAGGCTCAACCTGCGATTTTTTTACAGTCGTTTGTGCCTTGACGCGTTTGATGATTTCATCTCTGGACGGGTTTTCTTCGATCCAGCCGGTGATGGTGTCGATCTCCGCGCGCAGTTTCTCTTCATCGTTATAGGTCGACTTCGGCCAGTATTTGGTGCTGCTGTAGTACAGATAGCTCCACAAAGAACTCTTCATGCCGCTCATCTTGCGCTCCCTGGAGGCAAGCGGGGTGGTCGTCTCATAGAGCTCAATGCCGGTCTTTTCGCCCAGTCCGAACTCCGAGGCGACCTTCATGATGTCGTCGATGGTGATTTTGTAGCCCAGACTCGTTTTGTTCTTCGTATTCCAGTCGATACCGGTGCCGATGCAGTAGAAATAGTAGTTACAGGAGTTCTGGATGCCCTGTGCCAGCGTCTGGTAGCCATGAGAGCCCAGGCCGTTGTTATAGTTACTGCAGCCGAACTTGTGACCGCCCATCTCAATATATCTGCCGTCATAGATGCGGCGATTCGGGTCCAGGCCCGCTTTGAGCGCAGCGACTGCGGTCACCGGCTTAAAGGTAGAACCCGGCTGCACCGCTGTTCTGGTCGCGATGCTGTACAGCGGCGTCGGTGCCAGAGAATCGCGTGGATTCGTGCTTTGTACCGATGCCCAGTCCTTAGTGGAGATGCCTTCCGCGAAAATATTCGGATCAAAGTCCGGGTAGCTCGCCATCGCCAGGATCTCGCTGGTCTTGACATCAATGGCTACCACAGCGCCGGATCCGCAGTTCGCGTATTTGCGCATGGACTTATTGCCGTATTTACTCTTAAAGATACTACCGGTCCGCACCGCTTTGATGGCGCGCTCCAGCGTGTTCTCCGCGGTCTTTTGCAGATCCTTGTCTATCGTCAGATAGATATCCTTTCCGGCGACCGGTTCTGTCTCACCAAGCGTCTCAATGTAGTCCCCGGAACTGTTGACCAGAATTGTCCGGATGCCGTCGCTGCCTCGCAGCGTACTCTCCATTGAGGCTTCAATACCGTCTTTGCCGATCAGATCATCGCTGCTGTAGCCGCGTTCCTTGACATAGGTATCATACTGGCTGTCGGAAATACTGCCCATATAGCCGAGAATATGGGAAGCCAGATTTTTGTTCGGGTAGACGCGAACCGTCTCTGAGGCGATCTCCATCCCCTTGAGCTCACTGCCCATTTCCTCGATATAGGCGACTGTCTTGTCGCAGACATCGGAGGCGATGGTGCTGGAACGATATTTGTTGAATTCGATATTTTTGATTTCTTCTCTGACCACAAAAATCTTGCGCGCTTCTTTATCGGAAAGCCGTTCCTCTTCCGGAATCGGTTGTTTATTCTCATCTTCATCCAGTTTATATTTTTTGCGGAGCGCCTGAAACGCCTCCTTCGCGGTCAGGTCGGTGCGTTTGGTCACATTCCCCTCCGCATCCGTTTCCTTGACCTCCAGCCCATACTTGCTGATAAAAGCCGCTTTTTTGGTATCATAGGTAAAGGTCATGCTGCGCACATTGATCGGCGGCCACACGCCGTGCGTGTTCTGCAGCTCGTCCATTGCGTCAAAGCGGTCCAGCGTCGGATCGATTTCATATTTGGCGCGCAGCTTCTCGAAGGCCTGTTCCGCCGTCGCATTTTTGGAAAGGCCAAGCGATTTGAGCCATTTTTTTTTGCTGCTGTCGTAGGTATAATAGAATTTTCCGCTTTTGGTAATCTTAATCGGAAAATTGTCCACATAGGTATCCCCGTTTTTTTCCAGCAGGCGGATCGTCCGATATGCGGAAGCGTTGATCTGCTCTGTGGACAGTCCGCTAGCGTTGAAGGTCACCGTAAAGATCTGCTTGTTGCCCGCCAGCACTCTGCCGTAGCGGTCGTAAATCTTCCCGCGCGGCGCTGACAGAAGCACTTCCTTGGTGTTCTGGTTCTTCGCCGCCTCCGCCCATTTTTCTTCCTGCACCACGGTCAGCACAAAAAGTCTCACGCAGAGAATCAGCATGAGGATGACGACGAAAAAAATGACCTGTATATATCTGGATTTTAAAATTTTTCTGTTCATCTAAAATACCTGTCTTTGCGATGTCTTGTCATTTTTCGAAGCAGAATCAGATAAAGAACTGTCATCAGCGACAGTGAATACAGGGTGATCCATGGCAGCGTTTTGAGTACATAAAGCAATCCGATCGGGTTGCCCGCCAAGTGCTGCAGAGCCCAGTTCAACGCGTAATAGAAGAGTATCGAAAGCAGTGAGGTCACCCACATATTGACGATATTCTCAATATTGGCGTATTCTCGCAGAACAAAAATCACCAACGCGACCAGCACCAGCGCGATCGGGGTCGGACCGACGACATCCGCGAAGCAGATATCGTAAAAAACGCCAAACAGCACGCCGTACAGCAGACCGTAAATCTGTTCCTCATACAAAAAAGAAAATACGATCACCAGACAGAGCAGAAGATTCGGTGTATAACCTGCGATGCTGATAACATTTAAAAAAGAGCATTGTATGAAAAACGCGATCAGAAAAAAAATCCCTGCCTTCCAACTTTTCATAGAATCACCGCCACCTTGTCCAGACTCTTAAAATTCACAGCGAGTTCCACCGTAATTTCCTTGAGCAGCGTATTGCTGTTATAGGTCACGCTTTTGACACTGCCGATTTCCAGACCTTCCGGATACGTGCCGAGACCGGAGGTGATGATGACATCGCCCTCGGAGACCAAAGCTTCTCCGTCGATCATATAGCCGCTGACTTCACCTTTTTCGTTTCCGGAAACCACACCGAGCTGCTTGCGGTCGCGTGCCAGCTTAAAGCTGACCTTGCTGCCCTCGTCGATCAGCGACATCACCTTGGACCAGCCCTCTCCGGTCTCCTCGACCTTACCGATCAGGCCGATTCCGTTAACGACCGCGTCTCCAACCTTGATGCCGCTCTCGGTGCCGCAGTTGATCGTGAAGATATTGGTCCAATTGGAGCCGTCCAAAGAGATGACGTCTCCGGTGACGATATCAAATTTCTGCTCCGTATAATCATAATTCAGAGCCTCCGCGAGTTCTTTCAGCTCATCAAGCTGCTGTTTTGTCAGCTTTTCTTCTGCCAGCTGCCGCGTGAGTTCCGCGTTCTCGCTCTTGAGTGCTTCCACTTCTTTTTGGAGACTCCGATAGGAAAAAATCCCTTTCACATTGTCACGAATGGTATTCCCGGCTTTTGAAAAAATGCCTGAAACCTTGGACACGCCGGTATTGATCGGCTCGGTCACATGCGCGAAGCGGCCGCCGGCCGCCATGGAAGCGGCAAAGATCAGCAGCAGAAGCAGGAATACCAAAAGCAATGCCGTTATTAACTTATGTTCTCTCATCCATCTCATAAAGCGATCCCTTTATCCCGCGCCTACTGCGCTTCGTATTTTTTCCTGCCGTTGGACGCGTAAATCTTGAGCTTTTCGATATTTTCCAAACTCATGCCGGTGCCTACCGCCACTGCCTCAAAGGCATTATCCGCCACAGTCACGGCCATACCTGTCCGCTTGGAGATCAGCTTGTCCAGATTCGCGATCATCCCGCCTCCGCCGGACAGCACCATGCCATGCTCAGCAATGTCCGCCGCGATTTCAGGCGGAGCCTTCTCGATCGTCGCTTTGACGCCGTCCACGATGATATCCATGGACTCCTGCAGCGCGATCATCATATCCTTATTATTGACTTCCATGGTCTTAGGCAGACCTGAAATAATGTCTCTGCCTCTCGCGTCCATCGTCTTGATGATTTCGTTGCCGTTCTCATCCACATCCATGCAGGCACAGCCGATATGAATCTTCAGCTGCTCGGCGGTATGTTCACCGATCAGAAGCGCGTGACGCTTCCTCATATATTGTATGATGGCTTCGTTCATTTTATCCCCGGCATGTCTGATGGAAGTGCTCGCCACAATACCGCCGAGCGCGATAATCGCAATGTCGGAGGTGCCGCCGCCGATATCCGCAATCATGCACCCCGTCGTGCCGTCCACAGGCATACCCGCGCCGATCGCAGCCGCCATCGGTTCTTCAAGAATGAAGACTTCAGTCGCGCCCATCTGTCTGACAATTTCCTCTACAGCGCGCTTTTCCACCTCGGTCACGCCGCTCGGCACGCCAACGACAACGCGGAAATTTCGAATTTTTTTAACTGCCAGAGCAGTTTCCAAAAACGCCTTCAGCATGTCCGCGGTTCTGTCAAAATCAGAGATCACGCCATCCTGCAGCGGCCTGACCACCGAAATGTTGACCGGAGCCTTGCCCAGCATTGCCTTTGCCGCCGAACCGACAGCAAGTGTTTTTCCTTTATCGTTCACCGCGATGACGGAGGGTTCGTTGAGAACAATCCCGCTGCCCTTGACAAAAATCAAAGTGTTGGCTGTTCCCAAATCAATTCCCATATCCTTTGCTCTGAATAAACTGCACATTTTAATACCTCCAACGTTTTATCCGAATCAAATTTTATTACTTTTTTACATGTATCCCATTCCCTGCATACTGACATATCGTCCATCGCCGATAATCAGGTGATCCACCACCTTAATCCGCAGCAAATTGCCGCAGTCAATCAACATTTTGGTTGTTCGGATATCCTCCTCGCTGGGCGTCGGATCGCCGCTCGGATGGTTATGCACGAAAAGAATGGCGGCGGCGCTTTTTTTGACCGCCTGATGAAATACCTCTCTGGGGTGTACCAGGGTCGAGGTCAGTTCCCCTACCGACACGGTCTCGATGGAAATAATCTCACCTTTCGCGTTTAATAACAGGGCTTTGAAAGTTTCCCGCTTGCTGTACCGCATATCCTCCATAAAGAGGGCGGCGACCTGCTCCGCGTCACCCGCGGACATACGTCTGGTCCGCGGCCGGGTCGCGATGCGTTTTCCAAGCTCCACAGACGCCAAAATTCTTGCCGCCTTAAACTGACCGATACCGCAAATATTTGTCAGCTCCTGCGCTGTGCAGTCCGCGAGTTCCGCGAGGCCGCCGCTACCCTGCGCGAGGACATCCTCCGCGAGGCCGATCGCTGACTTTTCTTTGGTGCCGGAGCCGAGAATCACAGCCAAAAGCTCTGCGTTTGACAGGCTTTCCACGCCCGCCAGCATCGCCTTTTCGACCGGTCGTTCGTCCTTCGGCAGGGATTTGATTTTCATAAAATTCTCTTCCTTTCCGCGCCCTTCTGTTACGCCGCGGCTATGTGCCGGTTCCTATTTTTTACAGACAAGAGCGCAACACAAAATCGGGCGTCAGGCCGCCGTAGAAAATTCTATGATGAAATTCCCCTGTTCCGATTCGTCCCGGTTTCGCTCCGACACGAAGTGGAATCTTTAAAATTATAACATTTTTTTTGCGATAGTACAAGAAGCGCAGACGTAATATTTTGTGAATTTTTCGGCCATACTAAGAAGGAAGGAGGGATGTAAAATGAGTCATTGTTGTAACCAGACCATCAGATGCACGGTAAACCAATGTATGCACCACGAGCACACAAAGAACCTGTGCGCGCTGGACAGCATCACCGTCGGTACGCATGAAGCAAATCCGACACAGGAGCAGTGCACAGATTGCCTGTCCTTTGAAGTGAGATAGCAAAGGAGCGAAGGCATCGGCGAAGGGAGAGACAGATCGCAAAGAGTTCTGTCTCTCTTTTTGTTTTGCCTGCTACCTGTCTTACGCTGCCTGTTTCGACGCTCATTCTGCTAATTGTTTCGCCGCCCATCGGAACTGTTTGGGTGGACATTATCCTAAAAAATAGGTACTTGCACTTTTGCGGTCTGCCAGGCACTTTGCCGCGCGCCGAGGCATATAGATAAGGGAAGTGTGCAAGCGCTTCCCGCGCTTTTGCATCGCGTATCGCAGGAGGTTATCGCTATGGCAAGTTCTTTTCCACAACCGCTGACTGAACAAGAGGAACAAATTTATGTAGAAAAATCGCAGCAGGGCGATGCCGAGGCGCGCGGCAAACTGATCGAGCACAATCTGCGCCTGGTCGCTCACATCGCAAAAAAATATACGAGTCCCGGCGCTTCACAGGACGATCTGATCTCCATCGGCACCATCGGCCTGATCAAGGCTGTCAATACCTACACAGCCAGCCGCGCGACGCGGCTGGCGACCTATGCCGCCAAGTGTATTGAAAATGAAATTTTGATGAGCATTCGCGCCTCCAAGCGGATCAAGCAGGAGGTTTCCTTAAGTTTGCCCATCGGCACCGACAAGGATGGAAACGAGATCAGTTTTAATGACATTCTCGGCACAGATACGGATGAAATCGTTGAGGATATCAGCTTAAAAATTCAAGTCACAAAACTTTACCGCGCCATCGCCGAACAGCTTTCGCCACGAGAGCAGCGCGTCATCATCCAGCGCTACGGTCTGGACGGCGGGGAAGCGCGGCCCCAGCGGGAAATCGCCAAACAGCTTGGCATCAGTCGTTCTTACGTTTCTCGCATCGAAAAGCGAGCGCTCGAAAAGCTGCGCAGCGGGCTGACGGAAATTTGACAGCTGCCCGCCGGAAACGCGCTATGGTGTAAGCGATGCCAGATATTTCGTCAGCTCATAAAAAACAGGCAGCGCTGTCGAAGATCCGGAATCGCCGTTTTCCGCCAGAACCGTAATCACATAGCAAGTGCCGTCCGCAACCTCAAAAAAACCTGTAAACCAACATTGTTTCATCGGCGCGCCGTTCCGGCTCGCCTCCGCGGTGCCGGACTTGCCCCGGGCAGGGACCTCCCATTTTAGGCGCGAGGCGGTGCCTGTCCGCGTCACCTCAGCCATCATCTCCCGCAGCGCCGCTGCCGTTTCCGTCTTGAGAACGCGCTTGTCCGCGCAAGCTTCACCGGACGCGCGGCAAATGGTGCCTGCCTGCGCGCGCTTCTCTGTGTCCGCGCGCAGCAGCTTCACTTCACGCAGCAGTCCGTCGCAAGCGATGATTTGCGTTAGCTGCTGTACCTGCAGCGGCGTGACCAGCAGAGCGCCTTGCCCGATGGACAGGTTCGCCGTATCCTGAATTCCGCAATCCGCATCGCGCGGAACAGAGCCTGCCGTTTCACCCGGAAAGCCTGCCAGAACGGTTTCTCCGAATCCCAGTTTTCGCGCCGTTTCCAGTATTTTTTCGTACCCGACCAGCTCGCCAAGCTGCGCGAAATAGCAGTTACACGATACCGCCATCGCTTCCCGCATGTTCAATCTGCCATGTCCGTTCTCACCGCCTGTCGAGCAGGAAAGCGTAACGCCCGCGACTTCTGCCGTCTTGCGGCACGTAAAGCACTGGGAGGGTGGGCAGATATCGTTCTCCAGGGCTGCCGCGGCGACGACCAGCTTAAAGACGGAGCCCGGCGGATAGGCTGCCTGCAGGACGCGGTTGAGCAGGCATCCATTGTCCTCGCAGTCCTCGGCAAGGTAATCCGCGATGTGTTCCGGCTCAAAGGCCGGATAAGACGCCGCCGCCAAAACTTCTCCGCTGTCCGCGCGGCTGACAAGAACAGCGGCGGCGTCCGCTTGCGGCACTGTTCCTGCCGTGCCGCAAAGCTGCGCAAGCAGGGCCTCACATTTTTGCTGCACGCGCAGATCCAATGTCGTCACGATATTGCCCTGCCCGATCGCCGCATGCTCTGCGTTTGCTGCATCACCTGCGTCGCTCGTGCGCGCATCCGCTGCACTGCTTCCCTCTGCTTTGGCCCTCCTCGGCGCGACACCGCGAAGTAGCCTGCCTGCGGCATCAGATTCCAGAAGCAGTCTGTCGCTCTTTGCGCGCAGCTTTTCCTCGCACAAAAGCTCCAGACCCGAAACGCCGCGTTGCTCAGCTTCATTGAGATAACCGATCAAATGGCAGGCGGTCTGCTGATTCTGGTATCGTGTCCGGGCCCGAAACGCATAGGCACTGTATTCCTCCCGCAAACGTTTATGAATCGACGCGTCAAAACGTTCTGTACGATAAACCTCATACCGACTTGAACGCAGCGTAACGCGCACAGCGTCAAGTTCTTCCAAAAGCACGTTGAGCTGCTGATCCGCGGATTCCTTGCCGATAATATAAAAATACCGATAGACTGCTCCGGTCAGCGGCCGCAGCTCACGATCCAAAATCTGTCCGCGTCCGTCAATACCCACCAGTGCCGTTTCGTACTGCGAAAGAGCGGCTTCCGCAAATTCCTCATGGCAGAAAATCTGAATATAAACCAGGCGCGCGCAGAGCAGCAGCGTCAGCGCTGCCAAAAACAACGCGCCGCCGATGATGCGCTTTCGATTCCGTTCCATGCAAAAACACCTCCCGACACTTAGTTTCCCGCCGAAGGTGTTTTTTTATGCGATTGATCCGCTTTATTGAATTTGTCCGCAGATAAAGTCCACAACTTCTTCCATGCTCATCGCAGTGCTGTCAATCTCGATCGCGTCGTCCGCCTTACGCAGCGGCGTCACCGCACGATGCGTATCGTTGTAATCGCGCTGCCGGATCTGTTCCAGGACATCTTCAAAGGTCTGCGATGCGCCTTTTGCCGCAAGCTCTCGATAACGCCGCAGCGCGCGTTCCTCCTCTGAAGCCGTCAAAAAAAATTTATAAGGTGCATCCTTGAGCACAACTGTACCGATATCACGTCCATCCATGATTACGCTCTTGGCGCGTGCCATCTTTTGCTGCAGCTCCACCAGCTTTTTGCGCACTGCCGCGAAGGCTGAGCAGTCCGAGGCCGCCTTGGAAATTTCCTGGGTGCGAATCAAATCGCTGACATCCTCGCCATCCAGATAAACTCTGCCGCCGGCGAAATCGATGTCTGTTTTTTCCAGCATCGCCAGCAGCCGCGCGTCCTCGACCATCGGTATGCCCTGCCGCAGCATTTTCAGTCCCAACGCGCGATACATCGCGCCGGTATCAATATAGTCAATCCCCAGCCTCCGCGCGACTGTCCTGGCAATCGTCGATTTGCCCGCGCCGCTCGGTCCGTCGATGGCGATCTGATAAATTTTTTCTGTTGTCATTTATTTATCCTGCTTTCCGATAAGTTTTTCGATTTCCTTCACGAAGGTATTCACGTCCGTAAACTGGCGATATACTGACGCGAACCGAACATAAGCGACCTCGTCCACTTTTTTGAGCTGCTCCATGATCAGCTCACCGATGTAAGTACTGTCCACTTCCTTTTCCATCCGGTTGCTGAGCTGCTTTTCAATTTCGTTGACCATCGTTTCCATCTGATCCATGGAAACCGGGCGCTTTTCGCATGCCTTGATAATGCCGTTCAACACCTTATTGCGGTCAAAGACCTCGCGTCTGGCATCCTTCTTGACAACCATAAAAATCGGCACCTCCACCTTTTCATAGGTCGTAAAACGCTTGCCGCAGCTGTCACAGCCGCGCCGACGGCGGATGGCATGTCCTTCTTCTGTAGGTCTGGAGTCGATGACTCTCGTATCCGGGTGATCACAATACGGGCATTTCATAAAGCTACCTCGTTTCTTTAGGAATTACGCTATTATGTTACCACATTTTCGCGCGCGCTTCAACTTTTTTCAGACAGCTTTCTGCCGATGACGCCGCTTCCCGCTTCTTCGCCTGGGAGCCTTCCAACGTCCCGCGTTCTCTGCCGTTTCCCCATACTGCTCCGCCGCGGCCTTCCCTACAGCAGGACCGGCTCAGTCTCCACCAGGATCACGTCATCGCCGACCGTCCGCACATTTTCCCAGCGGATCATCCGATCTTCCTCACCCTTGTGAAACCACGAAAAAAGCCCCCGTTCGGCAGGAATGATGATCCCCTCAATCGCGCCTTTTTCCAGATTGACCTCAATGTCCGATACAAAGCCGAGACTTCGCCCGTCGCTGATATTGATGACCTCTTTATTCTTCAGTTTATCTGTACTCAGCATATCTTGTCCTCCCGTTCCTCTCTGCTTTACTATATGCGGCTCGGCGCGGGATATGCCGGCTGATTTTTATATAGCTTTTTTGTCAAAACTGCATTATAATAGAGTCAAACACAAGACATCGAGAAAGGAGATTTTTTATGAATCAGTTTATCGAATACCGCCGCGAATTTCACAAATATCCGGAAAACGGCTGGCGCGAAATCCGCACAAGTGCCAGAGTCGCGGAAATCTTGACCGCGATGGGATATACCTGCCTCATGGGACCGGACGTCGCCAATGTTGACAGTATCATTCCGCTGGTCCGCCCTTCCGAAGCGGAGATCCGAGCGTGCAAGGAACGCGCCGTTGCGCAGGGCGCGAATCCGGAGTTCGTCGAAAAGACACAGGGAGTTTCCGGTGTTATCGCTGAATTTGACAGCGGACGGCCCGGTCCGATTACCGCGTTCCGATTTGACATCGACTGTCTGCCGTATGACGAGCCGCACAGAGCAGGCTACCGTCCGTTTGATGAGGACTATGTCTCCTGCAATGAAGCATCCGTTCATGCCTGCGGACATGACGCGCATACGGCGATGGGCCTTGCCATCGCGTCCGCGCTGACACAAAAAAAAGACGAATTTGTCGGTAAAATCCGTCTCATTTTCCAACCGGCTGAAGAAACCTACAGCGGCGCGATCTCCATCATCGATCATGGACATCTCGATGACGTGGATAATTTCATCGCCCTGCACGTAGCTCTGAGCGCCGAAAATAAGCCGCTTGGCTCTCACGCTATCTGCTGCGGCTGTAAAGACTTTTTGAGCGATCGTCAACTCGACGTCACCTTCACAGGTGCTGCCGCCCATCCTTGCGGCGCTTCGCAGGAAGGCAAAAACGCTCTCCTTGGAGCCTGCTCCGCGGCTTTGAATCTGCACGCGATCGCGCCGCATGAAGAAGGTCTGACCCGAGTCAATGTCGGTAAAATGAGCGCCGGCATCGCTCCGAACACCATCGCGCCGAATGCTTTTCTCTGTTTGGAATACCGCGGGGAAACACCTGCGATCTGCGAATATCTCAACAGACGTGTCTTTGATATTCTCGACGGAAGCGCCAGAGCTTACGAGCTGACCTATACCTACGACGATTACGGTGAAATTCCTTCCGGCAAGAGCGATGACGCCATGATGGAAATCATTGAACGCGCGGCGCACAAGGTTCCGTGGTTCGAGAAAATCTACTTCGAAGGCAACGTCGGCGGCACAGACGACGCGGCTGCCATGATGACCCGCGTCCAGCAGCATGGAGGCAAGGGCACCTATATCGGCATCGGCACGGACACGACCGCGCCTGTCCATAACGCGGAATTCGATTTGGACGAGGACTGCATCCTGGCTGCCAGAGATCTGTGCATGTACGCGCTGGCCGAAATCCACAGCGCGTAACGCGGCAGCCAAGCTTCCTTTTGGCATCTGTATACAAAAGCTTTCACAAGGATAAAAGCGTGCATGACGAACTCAAAGTTCTTTATGCGTACATGGCACTCGTGCATGAGCGCCGCTTCGCAAGCTGCTTTTGTCGTGATTCCCAAAAAATCGATGCACGAGATTTTTTACATCAAAAACCCTCGAGCCAACTGCCTGCGGCAGCGGCCCGAGGGTTCTTTCGTCTCATCCGGTCTAATCTTCTATATCATCGTCATCATGTATGGTCGAGGTCAAATTGATTGTTTCAAAACCCTGTCCGATGATCTCCGATGCCGGGGACAGGATGATGAACGCGGAGCGGTCATATTTATGCACGATCGCCTTGAGCCGCGGCACCTCTGTGGGCTTTACCGCGACGAACAGAACCCGCTTCTCCGCGTGAGAATACAGGCCTTCCCCATCCAGCAGGGTTGCGCCGCGTCCCATATCCGTGAGAATCGTGTTTGAGATCTTATCCAGATTCTTGTTCGCGAAAATATAAAAAATACAAGCCTTGTTAAAGCCGCTGTTCATCTTGTCGGTTACAACCGCCGTCACCGCGATGGCCAGAATCGCGTAAATACCGGCTTCAATATTCTTATAGGCAAAAATCGCGAGCAGCACGATGGAGCCGTCGATGATCAACTGCAATTGCCCGATGGTGAGTGCCTTGAACTTGGTGATCAAAAGCTTTTCCAAAAGGTCGGTGCCTCCGGTGGAAATCCCCGCTCTTACAGAAAAATACGCGGAAACTCCGTAGAGGATGCCGCCGCAGACAACCGCCACAATTTTATCCTCTGTCAGACAAGGCAGGAAGGACAACAGGTCTACAATCGCGGAATATACGCCGATGGCAATCATCGAAATGATGACATAGCGTTTTCCCTTTATCGTCAGGCCCCACAGAACGATCGGAAGATTCAGGATAAACACCGTCAAGCCGATCGGAACGGAAAAAAAGTAGTTCAGTACCGTACCGATGCCGGCTAATCCTCCCGCTGCGATATTATTGCCGACATAAAACAAATTCAGCGCAAGCGCGAATCCGACATTTGCTGCCAGCAAATATCCGACTTGCTTCCACGATATCCCTATTTTTTGAAATAGTTTATCTTCCTTCATCACCGTAAAGTCCTCCTCTGAGAATGTTGTCGCATATACTATACAGCAAAAGAAAGATTTTTGAAAGTACCAAAAAAAATTATTACAGCCTGCCATCGCCCGCCGCCGCGTCCGGAGCGGCTTTGGAGTCCAAAAAAATCCCGGCGATGATAATGACAAAGCCGATGATGACCATGGTACTTGGGTATTCCTTGAGAAAAAGCGCTGTCCAGACCGGCCCTAAAATCATTTCCCACATTGCGATGACGGAAGCCTTCTGCGGTGAAATCAGGTTGACTCCCAGATTGTACATCGCGTAGCCCAGCGCGACCTGCACGATACCGAGAATCAGCATCAGCATCCATTCCGATCCGTTCAGCGTCAGAATATCCGCGAACTGCGGCGGAAAAAACGCGAAAATGCAGATTCCTGTAAACAGATTTGCCAAGGAAACCAGACCAAGCGCGTTTCCGGCCTCTCCGGAGGAAACCTTTTTGGCCGCAACGGTCATCACCGCGAAAAAGATGCTTTCGGTCAGGGCGATAAGATTGCCCTTCATGTTGCTGCCCGCGATACCGGACAGCATAAAAATGATGACGCCCGTTGTCGTAAGCACGACAGGCAAGATACGGGACTTATTTACGCTTTTATTCAGAATCGACGCGGCGAGAAACAGCCAGACCACACTGCCGTACTGCATGCCGATCGCGATGACCGCCGAGGTCTGCCGCAGCGCGAGTACGATTGACAGGCACAAGGACGCGTAGGCGATCAGGTAGACGAGCATACCTTTGGAAAATCGAAGTTTCGAGCGAAAGAGGAACGGCAGAAGCGCGACACCCGCGATCAAGGAACGAAGTCCGCAGACCAACATGGCATCCAGAGAAATAAATTTTATGAGCGGTGCGTTCAAGCTCCAAAAGAGCGCGCCCAAAAATACGAATAATTCGCCCTTTCGTTGGATATTTGTTTTCATCATTTTAGTTTGCTCCCAAAAAATAATCTAATCGCGATTGCAAAATAATCACGATTAGATTATAATAAAGGCATGGGACGATGTCAACCCTTTTTCTGAAGGAGGAACGATACGATGGAAGTTATGAATATTAAGAGAAAACGTGTGATGATTCTGTTCATCGAGGCCGCCGAAAAAATGCTGCGTGAAAGTGGTCTCGCGAGCGTTTCTATTCGAAAGGTAGCCTCTGAAGTCGGCTATAACAGCGCCACGCTTTACAACTATTTTGAGGATTTGGAGCATCTCATCCTGTTTGCCTCTGTGCGTTATCTGCGGGAGTACGTTGCTTCACTCCAAAAAGCCTTGACGGATGATATGTCAGCCTACGACAAATATCGTGCGATTTACCGCTGTTTTAACGCCTATGCCTTCAAAGAGCCTGAGATTTTTCATAACATGTTCTTCGGCAAGCATAGTGACCTGCTCGGTGAAGTGCTGCGGACTTACTATCAGGAGCTTTTCCCGCAGGAACTCCAAGGACTCAGTCCCAAGATGAAGCAGATGCTGCAGCTTGGGACGATGTACGAACGAGATGCCATTATGATGCGGGAACTGATCGCGGAAGGCTATTTGACAGACGCGAATGCCGCAAACGCGATTGAAACCATCATCGCACTGCATCAATACTATCTGCATGAAGCTATGATTGCGGAATCACGCAGCGACTCCAAACAAAGCTACCTCGCGGAGCTGGCTCCCCACTTTACGGAAAAGTTTCGAGAAAAGTTTCTCTACATCATGGAGGGCAGCCGCGGCCGCTAACTACTGCTCCACTGCGACAATTTTGTAATACGCTCTGGAGGTGATCAGGTATACCACAATGTAGAAAGCGGCGAACAGCAGGAAGGACGCCAGCGTGGTGTAGATCAGCAGTGCTGTGTTGCTGATGCCGAATACCTTGATCATCAATTTGATGATGTGGAACGCAAAAGCAATATGCAGCCCGGCACCAAGCAGTGGGATGAAAAAGACCTTGAGAACCTGATCCCGGATCGACCTGCGGATCTCGCGGTCGCTCATCCCCACGTCACGCAGGACGTGGAAGCGCTCCTTATCGTCGTAGCCCTCGGTGATCTGCTTATAGTACATGATCATGACCGTTGCGCCCAGAAACGCAAGGCTCAAAAGAATCCCCAGGAAAAACAGTCCGCCGTACAGATTCGTGAAAGTTTCCATCGCGCTGCCTTTGGTGCGGAAGTTCATATCCATCGAAGCGTAGACCGGCTGATTCCCCTTGTGGGAGCCGATCGCGGTGTCCGGTTTATCCTGCATCTTTAAAGCTTCTCTTTGCAGCTCCTCTTCCGCTGCCGAAATCCGCGTTTCGGACGCCGCACTGCCGTTTCCCTCTGTCAGATTCAACGCCCGACAGTTGACAAGACGAAAGCTTTCCGCTGCGGCGCTTTGCCTCAAAGCCTGCACCACACGATCGAATTCACTCCGGTCAGAAACAACCAGATAAATGGCGTTTGCCATATCTACTGCGTCGGTACCACGCAGAATCATTTTTTTCGCTTCTCCAATGACAGCGTAACGTTTGTCGGCAATCGTCAGCATGGTTTCTCGCAAGCTTCCCTCATTTTTCTTGTAGAGCAGCTGACTGCGTTCCAAGCTTACATGGGTTCCAAAATTCTCGTTGTATTCCTCCGCGGTCATGACCTTGCAGGTATAACCGTCCGCTGTATATTCCGCAAGCGGCGTCAATACGCCGTCCTCTATTTGCCCGTAAAAGGCACAAAGCGTATAGCGGATCTCGTTCTTTGCCTTCAGTCCCTGTTTTTGAAGCGACGCAGCAAGCAGACGATCCAGATCTGCGCCTGCTGCCGCAAAGGTCGCGTCATTGGTTTTCCTCATGCCGATTGTCGCCTCCAGATCGCGCGGATAGGCTGCGTTGATCGCGTTGCCGGCGCCAAAGTACAGACAGGCCGTCGAGGAGATCATCACCAGCACCATGGTCGAAAGGATGCAGATGCTCGCAAGCCCCGCCCCATGCTTTTTCATCCGGAAGATCATCGACGAGGTCGCAATGAAATGACCGGTCTGATAGTAATAGTTCTTATTTTTGCGCAGCAGCTTAAGCAGCGCCACGCTGCCCGCGATGAAAGTACAGTAGGTGCCGATGATGACAGCGATGACAGCGATGAAGAATACCAGAATCGCGTCTGTCGGGTTTTGTACGGTCATCGCCAATACGTACCCTGCCCCCAAAGACAAGATGCCGATGAAAGCCAGCACGAAATTTGCCCGCGGCTCTCTTTCACCCTGCGCCTTGCTGTAAAGCAGATCGACGGTACTTTGCCTGCTGATCTCGATCACGCTCTTGACGTAGATGAGCGCGAAAATTGCCGCAAACAGAATCACGCTGTATACGAGCGCCGACGGCTGCAGTGTGAACACATAATCGATACTCCTTCCCATCATCCGCAGCAGCAGCACCTGTGCCGCCTTGCTGAACACCATGCCGCCGATCGCGCCGGCACCGATGCTGAGCAGAGCCGTAAAGAGAGTTTCCCAGAGCAGCACACTCGCGATGTGGGTTTTGCCCATGCCCAGCACATGATACAGTCCCAGCTCGGTCTTACGGCGCTTCATCAGGAAGCTGTTCGTATAGAACAGGAAGATTACCGAGAACAGGCCGATCACAATTGAGCCAAGTCTCAGGATAAGCTGCATCCAGTTTCCTTCCTCAAAGGTCGCCACCTGCGGATCCATGGACAGATTGATCGTAAGAAAAAACATCATCACCATGCCGACGGCGCTGACCATGTACGGCAGATAAGTCTTGCGGTTCCTGCAGATATTGGTCCATGCCAGCTTGCTGTAAATTCTGCTTCTCATTCGCGCTCACCACCCGTCGTCAATACAGTCAGTGTATCGGAAATCTTCTGAAACATTTCGTCGCTCGTGTGCGCACCACGATACAGCTGATGAAAGACTTCTCCGTCCTTGATAAACAATACGCGGCTCGCGCGGCTCGCCGCCTTGACCGAGTGCGTTACCATCAGGATGGTCTGCCCACTTTCGTGGATACGCTCAAAAAGATCGAGCAGTTCGTCAGCCGCCTTGGAGTCGAGCGCGCCGGTCGGTTCGTCTGCCAAAATCAGCTCCGGCTCGGTGATCAGGGCTCTGGCAACGGCTGCCCGCTGCTTTTGTCCTCCCGAGACCTCATACGGATATTTGTGCAGCAGCTCCTCGATCCCGAGTCCTTTGGCGAGCGGCAGCAGCTTTTGCCGCATTTCCGGATATTTTTTTCCTGCCAGCACCAGCGGGAGGAAAATATTATCCTGCAGATTAAAATTGTCCAGCAAATTAAAATCCTGAAACACGAAGCCCAGATTTTCGCGCCGAAAGCCTGCCAGCTCCGAATCTTTGACCTCTGTGAGACTTTTTCCCCTTAATTTCACCTCGCCGCCGGTCGGCTTATCCAGAGCCGCCAGGATGTTCAAAAGCGTTGTCTTGCCGGAGCCGGATTCCCCCATGATCGCCGCGAACTCTCCGTCTTCGACGGTAAATGAAACATTGGCCAACGCCTGCACCTTCGCGCCGCCAAAACGGGTCGTGTAGATTTTTTTTAAATTATTTACTTCCAAAATAGCCATTGGTCTCCCTTTCTTTCGATTGTCTGTGTATGCTTGCCCATGTATGCTGATAGATACTTCCCTTTTGCATTTTTATCTTAGCAAAAAAGGAAATGCTTCGCCATTTTTTTGGCTTACATTTCCTATTCGTATCTTACATTTTTGCAAGCTTCGCTCACGAAACGCAGGCTGACGGTCGTGCCGATGCCGACTGTGGATGTTGCTGAGATTTCGCAGCCGAGATTCTCGGCGATGCGTCTGCACAGATACAATCCGATGCCGGTGGATTTCTTATCACTGCGCCCATTGTAGCCGGTAAAGCCTTTTTCGAAGATTCGCGGCAGATCCTCCGGCGCAATGCCGATGCCGGTATCGGTGATCAGCAGGGTGTCCGGCTGCCGCAGTGTGATGTGAATCTCGCCGCCGCGCGTGTATTTGATCGCGTTGGACAAGAGCTGTTCAATGACAAAGCTGAGCCATTTTTCATCGGTCAGCACCGCAAGGCGCGTTTCCTCTAGAAGCAGCTTGTTTTTACTGCGGATAAACTGTCCTGCGTATTTTCGCACCGCCTGCCGCAGGATTTCATCCAGATTACAGCGCCGCAGCACATAATCTGTCCCCTGCTCGTCGAGCTTCAGATAGCAGAGCACCATCTCCACATACTGCTCGATCTTGAACAGTTCATCCTCAAGCTCGCGGCGCAGTCCGTCCGCCTCCGCCGGCGGGAGTGCTCCGGCCTCTTCTCCGGTTCCTGTCCGCTTCGCCGCGCTGCCGGCAAACTCCGTCTGCAAAATCAGGCGCATCGCCGAAATCGGAGTTTTAATCTGGTGTACCCAGGTCGTGTAATAATCCTCCATATCCTCCATCCGATGCCGCATCTGATAGGCTAATTGCTGCTTATCCTCAAAAAGCGCGGTAATCATCCTCTGGTAGTCCTCTTCCATCAAATCCTGCGCGAGCGGCAGGTGATCGATGGTATCCACGGCCTCATGCGCCAAATGCCGCAGGCACGCATGCTTGTCCTTGTACTTGAAAAAATCGCCCACAGACAAAACAAGACCCACCGCGCTGCAGACAAGCCATCCGTACGCGATGAGCCTTATATTCACATCAAACAGGATATACAACACGGTTAAAATGACCGCGCAGACTGAAAAAAGCGCAACGCTCTTGCGGTGGGAGCGCAAATACTGAAACATCATTTTCATTTGATCATATACCCCAGACCCTTCCTGGTCTCGATAAAGTCGGAAAGCCCGATTCCCGCCAGCCGCTTGCGCAGTCTGGCGACATTGACGGTCAGTGTGTTCTCATCGACAAAGCTGTCCGTCGCCCAGAGTTTTTCCATCAGTGTCTCGCGGCTGACCACGCTGCCTGTGCATTCAAGCAGTGTCAGAATAATGCGATATTCGTTTTTGGAAAGCTCCAGCGTTTCCCCCTCATACAGCAGGGTCGCATCCGCCAGGTTCAGAATGACACCGCAATGCTCCATAATCCGCGTCTGTCCCGCGAAGTCGTAGCTTCGCCTGAGCAATGCCTGTATTTTTGCGGTCAGTACGGTAAGATCAAAGGGCTTGGCGACGAAATCGTCGCCGCCCATCTGCATCGCCATAATGATATTCATGTTATCCGCCGCTGACGAAAGAAACAAAATCGGAACCTTGGACACCTTGCGGATTTCGCTGCACCAGTGATAACCATTGTAAAACGGCAGGGTAATATCCAAAATCACCAGCTGCGGATGTTCTCGCGCGAAATCCTCCATCACGTTTTGAAAGTTCTGCGTCGCGTACGCCTGATAGCCCCAGGTTTCGACGTGCTTTTTGACAGCGTTCGCGATTGTTTTATCGTCCTCAACAATCAGAATCTTGTACATTGCTCCCCGTTCACGCGCGCCTATCGCGCCCCGTACCTACTCTTTGTCAAGCTTTTCGTAAACAGCGTCCATGGTCTTCTGCAAGGTCAGAGACATGCACAAGCCATAGCTGTTATACATGGTTTCTCCGTATTCCTGCGGACTCATGCTGTACTGAGATTCGAAATCCTCCACAGTCTCGATACCGAAGTAGGTCATCATATTGGTCAGGATTTCGTTATATTCATCAAGCGGGAATTCGATCTTTTCGGCCTTGGCAAGCGCGTAGGTAACCAGTTTGTACTTGGTCATCAGTTCGCCGTAAACCCTGAGTTCTTTCTCGTATTCCTCCTGCGTCAGCTTCAGGCGGTTCTCAAGCACATCTTCCCATTCCATGCCGTTCTGAGACGCAAGATTCTTGTACTGTTCATCCAGCTTGTCCATCTCGGCCTGTACCTGTTCCTCAGGATATTTGATAATTTCCGATTCCTCTACGATCTGATTGAAAATTTCGTTCTCATAATCCGCGCGCTGGCTGTCCTCCGCCTCGGTCTTGAGTTCTTCCGCAACCAACGTTCTGAATTCGTCGACCGTCTTGGCCTCGCTGTTTGCTTTGACGAATTCTTCATCCAGCGCAGCCGGCACAGTCACTTCCTTGCTGAGTACCTTGATCTCAAAGGTGACTTTCTTACCGGAAAGCTCTTTGTTCATCTCGTACGGATCCGGAAACTTCAGATCCGCAGTAATAGTTTCACCGATCTTCGCACCGTAGATAGCTTCCTGGAAGCCGTCGATCATGTTTGCCTCACCGAGCGTCAAAGTGTAAGAATCGCTGTTCATGCCGTCCTCGGTCGTGCCGTCCTCCAGCGTACCATGATAAGAAATCTCTACCTTATCGCCCTTTTCTACGCTGCCTTCGGTTACCTTCTCCGTGGTCGCGGCAGCCTCGAGTCTGGATTCAATCTCCGCTTCAATCTGTTCATCCGTCACCGTAACATCCAGTGCCTTCGTCTTGTAGGTATTGTAATCCGGCAGTGTGACATATTCGGACAAGTTTAAGCTGTCATATGGATTTTCCGGCGGTTTAAACTGATTCTTGCTGCTTCCGCATCCGGTCAGAACCGTCAGAGCCAGACACAGGCTCAGTGCCAAAAGGCGCGTTGTTGTTTTTTTCATTTCGTCTTCCCCTTCGTTTTTTATGATTTTCTTTTTGTTTTGCGTACCCGCGTGTTTTTGCCGCAGGGCAAAAGCGCTCCGGCGGTTAACCCAGCGCTGTCTCTACCTCAATCTCACCGGCTGTAATTTTTTGGGTGATCGTTTGCAGTTCTTCCTTCAAATCTTCGCTGATCAGCTGCGCGGAATTTTCGTCTCCATAGGCAAGCGTGATATATCCGGTCGCCATATCCGCTTTCCAGATTCGTCCGCCCTCCCATGTATCATTCTTCACATAAGCCTTGACAACATCATAGAGGGACTTGCCGACCTCCTTGACAACGGAGCAGAGGATGACATCATCATACTGCTTTGCGGTAAGTTTCTGGTCCTGATCCACCCCGATCGCGTAGAAGTCGTCCTCCTTGGCCGCCTGAAAGACACCGTTTCCGGCTCTGCCGGCCACCTGGAACACGATATCCGCGTTCTTGGCTTCCAGGCTCTTCGCGCACGTCTTGCCGGCTTCCTCATCCTCAAAGGTATTGGCATACGCGGTCTCGACCTTGACGCTGGAATCCGCGTAAGCCGCGCCCTGCTCATAACCTACCAGGAAGTCCGCGATGGTCGCGGATTCATCCCCCGCCACCGCACCGATGACGCCGGTCGCTGACATCTTTGAAGCCACATAGCCCGCGAGGAAGGAGCCCTCATTCTGCGCGTAAGTAATGCACAGCAGATTCGGATACGTTTCTACGCCGTCCACGACATTGTCCGGCCAGATAAATTTCGTATCCGGACATTCCTTCGCCGCCTCGGTAATCTCATAGAATTCCCAACCGACCGGAATGACAACATCAAACGTTTCCGCAGCCTTCATCAGCTGCTGCTTGTAATTTTCTCCCTTACATTCAATATATTCTACATCTAAGTTCAAATTCCGCTCCATTGCCTCTCCGCCCGTCTTCGCGGAATCATTAAAGGACAAATCACCGAAAGACCCGGACACAATGACTGCAACGGATACCGCGTCCGCGTTTTCCTCGTCGTCTCCCGCGCAGCCAACCAACGCGAAGATGCCGAGAATCAGCGCGAGCACCAATAAAAGCGATAGGCTTTTTTTCATATGTTTCGCCTCCGTATTATTCTCTCATTTCGTTTTGTTTTTCTGTTCATACTTTTATAGTATACCACCCTGCCGGCCTCTTTGCAAGTTTTTGCTTCGTGAGGAAGCTGTGAGGGCTGTGTGAAGGGGCATGTTTTCATGGTTTCCTGAGAAAATCGCAAAAAAAAATAAGTGCCGCGGTACAAGCACTTTTTCCCCTTCGCAGGTTTTATGACGCACTTTTTTGCTTCGTCAGCATCGGGCCGACGCCCTCTCGCGCATCAGCCCGGAATATCGCCGACACCGTTTAAGATCAGACGCGGTCTGTACGGGAAAAGATCGATTTCCTCCCTGCTCGTAACGCCGGAGAGTACCAAAATCGGATCCAATCCGCTTTCCACGCCGCCCACGATATCCGTATCCATACGATCGCCGATCATCGCGGCTTCCTCTGAGTGTACGCCGAGCAGTTTCAGACCGGTCCGCATCATCAGCGGATTTGGCTTGCCGACAAAATATGCCTGCTTGCCGGTTGCCATCTCGATCGGCGAGATCAGCGCCCTGCAGGCCGGAATGATCCCGCGGTTTGACGGTCCGGTCATATCAAAGTTCGTACCGATGAGCTTCGCGCCATTGCGGACTAAGGTCACCGCCTTGCAAATCGTTTCGTAGTTATAGCTCTGGCTTTCGCCCACGATTACATAATCCGGATCCTTATCTGTGATTGCCACGCCGCACTGATAAAGCGCGCCGACTAATCCCGGTTCCCCGATGACATAGGCGCTGCAGTGATGCGTCTGCTCACTGACGAATTTTGCCGTCGCCATCGCGCTCGTGTAAAAATGGCTCTCATCGATATCCAGTCCCATCGCCTGCAGCTTCAGCTTCAGCTCCAGCGGCGTCTGTCCGCTGTTGTTGGTCAGAAACAGGAACTGCTTCCCCTCGCTCTGCAGCCAATCCACGAACTCCTTGACGCCGGGCAGCAATCTGCCGCCCCAATAGATGACACCATCCATATCACAGATATAACCTTTTTTCGCTCTTAATTGTTCCATAAACATGCCTCCCTTCTTCTTTTTCTCTTTCCTTTTTCACTGTTTTCTTTCTTTCGTATATTTCTCAACCGCATGCTTCGGTATCGCGCTTCTGCCCGGCTGCTGCCGGTCCGCGCCACCGTCCTTATCATGCCGCTTTTCCATTTTATTTTACACCCGGAACGCGCAAAGAAAACGTTAAATTTTTGTAAATTCTCTTCCGAAGATTCAGAATTGCATCTTGTCTTTTTTCTAACGATGTGATACGCTGAAAAAAAAGAAGAAGAGGAAGGTGTTTCAAATGCAAAAGCAGGAAAAAAGCAGAGAAGAACGGTTTGCCATCTTAGGGCTCGTCATCGTCGGTATCTGTTGGGGTTTCGGATTTTTGGGACTTCGCTATACGGATGCGCTGCCGACGCTGTATATTCAGTCGATCCGCTTCGCGATTGCCGCCGCTGCCCTGGCGCTGGTCTTTTGGAGGCATCTGCGCTGCATCACGCCGCAGCTGCTCAAGGCTGCCTTCGGCATCGGTCTGCTGATGTTCTGCTGCTATGTCTGCGCAACGCTCGGCATCAAATACACGACCGCCGCGCGCACCGCCTTTTTCTCAACCCTCGGCGTGATCTGCGTGCCGATCATCAATTTCATTCTTTTTCGTGTTCGGCTCTCCAAAAAATCCTGTTTCTGCGTGCTGCTCTGTGTCATCGGCATCTATCTGATCTCGATGACGGGCGGCGCGGAATTCGGATTCAATCTCGGCGATGCCATCTGCCTGTGCGCCGCTTTTTTTGGAGCCGGACAGGTCATCGCGATCGAAAAGCTCGCCAAGAATCATGACGTCTATGCACTGACCATCGTGGAACTCGCGGTCATTGCCCTGCTCGGCACGATCGGGATGTTCGTCGCGAAAGAGCCGATTCCTGCCTCGCTGACGGCGAAAGAACTGATCACGCTGATCATCCTCGGTCTGGTCTGCTCCGCCCTCTGCTTCATCCTGCAGACCTCTGCGCAGCAGCATGTCAGCGCCCAGCGCGTCGGTCTGATCCTGACGTTGGAGCCCGCAACCGGTGCCCTCGCCTCGGTGCTGATTCTGCATGAAACCCTCGGCGCGGGCGGCTGGCTCGGCGGGCTCTGCATTCTCGCTGGCATCCTGATCTCCGAAAGCGGCATCGGAGACACCGCGCCAGTGTCTGCTTCCGACCGGACAGAAGGAATTCCTGCCCCGATGTGCGCAGCTTCCAACCAGACAGAAGGAATTCCTGCCCCGATGTGCGCAGCTTCCGAACCGGCAGACGCTGCGGAAGATCCGCTTCTTCGCTGAAGCAAAAAGCCGGGTGATCAGCCCGGCAATTCAAGCATGTTTATGCATCCTGCAATTATCCGCAGGACAGGTATATTCCAACGCCTGTGCGCTGTCGGACACGCCTGCGGTCGTCGGGTCCTGCACGATTCCCAGCGTAACGAGCAGATTCACAGCGATGCCGATCAGCTGAACCGTCAGGTCCTCACCGATCGCCGGTACGATATCCGCAAGACCGAGGATCTGATAAACGAAGGCTGTGATCGTTCCCAAAAATGCCAGCAGCCAGGTTTTGTTCTTCAGTCTTACTTTCCAGTTTATTTTCATCCGAATCCCCCTCTAAATCGAAAAGGGCTGGTTCTTTTGCCTGCCGGATCGCATGTCCCAATGATAAAACACCTTGGAGTATGAGATGCTGCTGCCGAGGTGGATCCCCCACGTATAGAGTCCTGCTTCTCCGACAACGCCATGCGTCTCGCAGATCTCCTTCCATTTTTTCGCGTAACGGATAAAATCTTTTGCGCTGACGCCCAGATTGCTCCAATCCGCCGCGCAGCCGCGCAGATGAGAGGACTTCGCGTTCCCTCCGATTTTTTTGTTATAGGCCGCAGTGCGGAACCATGAATTGATCGTCATCGGTTTTGCGAGCCACTGCCGGAATTCCTCCATGCACTGTGCCTGCAGCATGGCGGCCGCCGTCAGCTTGACCGTTCCGGTCTGATTTTTGGCATACTCCGCAAAGGTAAAATGCTTCGTCAGGTTGGTGCCGGAAACTTTGATCCTTGCCATCGTAACGCCCCTTTCGCTGATTTTGGGCGAAAATACGAAGTCTCAGGATTCCCTGCGCATCGATATTTTGCCCATGATCAGAATATGCGCGCGCGGCAGCTTCGGTGCCCTTGTTTGCGTTTTTTCGCACAAGGTTCTCACGCAAAAGACCCATCCCGCGCGTTTTACGCAGAAGGATGGGTCTGATTGTATTCTGACGCAAGTTGGACTTTTGCAGCAGGAATGCGGCAAAGCCGCTTATTTCATCGCTTCTTCGATCGCGACTGCCACCGCGACGGTCGCGCCGACCATCGGGTTGTTGCCCAACGTAGGAAGCGCTTTTTTTACGTTTTCTCCCATTGTTTAGAATGTCTTATTATTGTTGAAATTCCAACGTTTTTCGCAATGGTTAATTTCTTTTTATTTCTTCTTTTTTCTCAAAATTACTCATGATTTCTCATTTTTCGCACACAAATTGCACACAACTTTTCTCTATATTTCAAACGCCAGATGGTGCTTCAAGTTTCAAATACAGACAATAAAAAAATCAAGCACTTTGCCTGATTCTTTCTTTATATATAAACATGTTCGTGTAATTATCATAGACATAAGCGGGACATCAGTTACGTCGATTCCTAAACAGATAGCGGAACAAGCCTTAATTGCAAATGTTGTTAAATGATGTAAAACCTTTTTCAACATAATCATACCCCCTTCTAATATTTTTACAAAACCGCTTATGCTGACCTCGATAGAGATTGGTGAGTACAGAAGGGGTCATCTCTGTGTACCCACTTACATTATATTCTTTTTTTCTATATTGTCAACAGTAAGCCGCCTTTTTTTCTTATTCTCACAGGGCGTGTACTAAATCTTAGTTATAACAAAATAAAACCGGGCATTTCTGCCCGGCGTAGTGTTA
>Ga0129310_1000313_pt1 | contig 63398 bp, 52 predicted proteins | sample Go1ome_2_FD_94433 | JGI IMG/M metagenome (GOLD analysis project Ga0129310, IMG submission 94433) | Western lowland gorrila individual fecal microbial communities from Wisconsin, USA - Go1022A metagenome | ecosystem: Host-associated > Mammals > Digestive system > Large intestine > Fecal | place...
AATGAGGGTGTTATTTATGGACTAAACACCGGAAAAGCCCGTAATATCAAGGAATTTGCGGCATGAGGGCTTGCATTTGCGCCCCGCCGGAACCGAATATCTGACTATGTATTGGGGTAAGCTGAGAACGGCTTAGTCCTTTTTTATTACCAAAAACCGAATACGATAACGCATAGCGCATCTGTTGTCCCCATAGTGGGAATGCCCTTCGTGGCTGACAGATGCGCTTTTTTGTACCTATTTTTGAGGAGGATAAAATGCCATGACGGAGATTTACGCGGACGGCAAGCCGAGAGACTGCCGCGCCTGCTATTACTACGAGAAGAAAAACGGCTGTGCTTTGAAGTGCTGCTACTACATGATAAACGAGAAACCGAAAACGAGTGAGTGCGATGACTGCCCCTACGGCAAATGCGGCCCGTGCATCGGCTGGTGCACGAAGGAGATTCTTCGCTCGGTTGGGAGGTGTGCCAAATGACGCTTGATTATTTTTACGGTGCGCAGGCTGACCTGTTTACTTTCTATCGCATTCCCAAGGCGCTGTTCACTGAGGAACGCTTCAAGCCCATTTCGGCGGAGGCGAAAATCCTCTACGGCATACTGCTTGACCGCATGAGCCTGAGCCAGAGAAACGGCTGGCTTGATGAAGAGAACCGCGTGTTCATCATATTCACGCTGGATGAGGTAATGGACGCTATCGGCTGTGCCGATCAGAAGGCCACGAAGCTTTTGAATGAGCTGGAGAGCAAAGCCGGTCTCATTGAGAGGAAGCGTCAGGGGCTTGGAAAGCCCAATCTCATCTATGTCAAAAACTTTGTGGATAACCCTGTGGGCAGTCCCGACGGAACGCAGGAATCACGAATCAAGAGTCGTGAAAATCACGATTCAGGAACAGTGAAAATCACGAATCCAGAATCCCGAAAATCACAGAGTAATAATACTGAGATAAATAATACTGATTTTAGTGATACTGATCCTTATCCTTTCCCTTCCGCGAAAAACGTTGATCACGGTCGGGAGTCTCAGGACAGGATGAGACAGGATATGGATGAGAGACAGCGTTATCGGGAATTGCTTGAGAGAAATCTGGAATACGACATTCTCATGCAGAACCACCAATACGACCAGGAGACCATTGAGGAGATCATGGAGCTGATGCTGGATACCATCTGTTCCAAGCGGCAGTACATCCGCATCGCCGGAGATGACAAGCCGCGTGAGGTCGTAAAGAGTCAGCTTCTCAAGCTGAACAGTGAGCATATCGAGTATGTGCTTTCTTCCTTCAAGGACAATGCCACCAAGGTACGCAACATCAAGCAGTACCTGCTGGCGTCCCTATACAATGCTCCGCTTACCATATCGAACTATTTTGACGCGCTTGTTCGTCATGACATGGCAAACGGAGTTATCTGAGCCGCAGTGTAAAAACTGCGGCTCTTACTCTTTCCGGGAGGTGATGAAAATTGGCAGAGAAAGACACGGCAGTTTCCGCAGAGGAGACTGCAAAGAAGCCTGTCCGCAAGAGAAAAACAGCGGCAGTCCAGGAGGCTCGCGCCTCTCCGAAGACAAAAGACGAAAAGGCACAGGAAATACTGGAGAAAGCTAAATCGGAACCAAAGCCCGAATGGGAGGTTGCAGAACAGGTGGTGCTGATTCCACTGGAACAGCTAAAGCCCTTCGAGAATCATCCATTCAAGGTCAGAGATGACGATGAGCTGATGCAGGATACCATCGACAGCATTATGGCTGGTGGTGTGATCAATCCGATTCTGGTTCGTCCCACAGAGGACGGCAGATTTGAGGTTGTCTCCGGACACCGCAGATTCCGTGCTTCGGAGCTTGCCGGGAAAGCGGATATCAAGGCGATTGTTCGTGAGATGGATGACGATACCGCCGTGATAACGATGGTGGACAGCAATTTACAGCGAGAGCAGATCAGTCCGATGGAGCGTGCTCAGGCATACAAAATGAAGCTGGAAGCGCTGAAACATCAGGGAAAAAAGCTTGATTTACAAGCAGATTCAACTTCTCCCCAAGTTGGGGAGAAGTCATCATGGGCAGTTAGCATTGTGGCTGAAGATGCAAATGCGAGTCGAACGCAGATACAAAGATATATCCGTTTAACTGAGCTTCGTCCGGAACTTCAGCAGATGGTGGATGAGGGAACGATTTCCCTCACTCCGGCGGTAGAGCTTTCGTATCTGTCTCACGATGAGCAAAAAGACTTTCTGGAGGCGATGGATTATTCGCAGAATACTCCGTCGCTGTCGCAGGCACAGCGTCTGAAAAAACTCAGCCGTGAAGGTAAATGCTCTCTGGAGGCTATGTGCGAAATCATGGACGAGGAGAAGAAAAGCGAGCTTGACCGCATCACCATCAAGGGTGATGTGCTCCGAAAGTATTTCCCGAAGTCTTACACACCCCTGCAAATGCAGGAAACCATTATCAAACTGCTGGAAGCATGGCAGAAAAAACGAACGCGCCAGAATGAGCGCTGAAAGGAGTTTTTATGGCAAACATTACGGTAAATATTGAGGGCGATTTGAACATCTTCGTCAGCGGAGAGGACGGTTCGCCCGATTGCATGTATCTGGACTGGGCGGACGATCCTAATGACAGCATGGAGATTCAGGTTGGAACACCGGATGAGAGTGATGCAGAGGTTCTCTACGCGGTTCCCGGAACCGGAGCTTCTGAAATGACGCTTTTTGAGGCATTGCAGAAGGCTATGGAGAACGGAGGTCTCGACAGTGTGGAGATGCTTCCGGAGCATGACATTCTCGCTGCCTTTAACAGCGATGATGTAATCACAGACGAGCATGGTGCTCTGTACCTTGCCGGGCCACTTATGGCATTCAAGGTGGATGGCTGCAAGGTCGTTTCTATGACGGAGGAAGAAAAAGAAGCCGTCTGCGACATCTTGGAGGACGGTACGGCGAAGCTTAAAAACGGCAGACATGCTGTTTTTGCCTACGGACTGTGAGGTGACGGTATGAAGAAATTTGAAGTGACCATCACCGAGACGCTTCAGAAGTCCGTGACGGTGGAGGCTGCTACTCGCGAGGAGGCGCAGGCCATGGTCGAGGAAATGTGGGATAAGGGCGATGTTGTCCTGGATGCCGACAATTTCGTCGGAGCAGATTTTTCCTGCGATAGCGGTCACGAGATGGAAGAAAACAAGAGCATCGAGGTACTGCTGGTACAGCCCGGACAGTACGCTCAGATGGCGACTATCGGTGCTGATCTTAAATCTATGCAGGACGTAGTCGGGGGCAGTATTCAGGAAGCGTTTTTCTTTGATGATCCGGTATCGCTGGTCTGCAATGAGGAAGGTAAAATCAGCGGTCTGCCGCTGAACCGTGCTATCCGAGATGACAGCGGTAATGTCATTGATATCGTAGCCGGTACATTCTTTATCTGTGGTGCAGAGGGAGAGGACTTTTCTTCCCTACCACGGGAGTTTCGCAAGAAATACGAGGACAAATTCAAGAAGCCGGAGACCTTCCTCAAGATGGGACGCAGTATCATGGCGATTCCCACTGAGCCGACTGCGGCAAAGGCAAAGTCAGAGAAGAAGTCTCCCGGCATGGAGCTATAAGAAAGTGAGGTTCAAATATGTCTGAATGGAGACATTGGGGCGCAGATATGATGGAACACTTCGATGAGAAGTTGTCCCCTCGTAATCTGCACGATTCACTGGAAGAATATCAATATGAGTTTGGTGATGAATTTACGATTCAAGACCTGCTGAAAATTCAGGAAATGCGTAGCAAAGCACTGATTGCGGCAGCAATCAATGATTTTCCTGAATTTCTGGTTGATCAAATTGGGCTTGCGCAAAATGACTACAGTATGCCCACCATTGCAAAGGGCATGGAGGCGATTGCCGATGCTCTCGGGGGATGATTTGAAGGCTTGCAACGAACGGAGGTGATGATTCTTGCAAGAAGAGGTTCAAAACAGAACGGTCACATTGACCATATCCGGAGCAAGGCTGACGGGGCGCACATTAAAGTGGGCAATCCGTCAGCTTTTGAACAGTCACAGTAAAAATAAAGCGAAGCGTGCGCAGGCAAAAGCCATTACGCCTAAGGGTAAGCAATCCGTAAAGGAGCTGGTCGGTCAGAATCAGGGTGTTCAGAACATCGAGATCAGCGATAAGAACATCAAGGACTTTGACCGTGTGGCTCGTAAGTATGGCATTGATTACGCCGTGAAGCGGGACACCACAGAGAAAACCCCAAAGTACCTGGTCTTTTTCAAGGCAAGAGATGGCGATGCGCTGAATGCAGCATTCCGTGAATATTCGGCTGTTACGGCTAAGAAGAAGGCTCGTCCTTCGGTTATTCAGAAGCTGCGTCAGATCAATCCGCTGGAGAAGATCGTAGGCAAGGACAAGGTACGGAATAAAGATAAGGGGTTGGAGCGATGAGGATGGATAAGAAGCTGAAAAAACGGCTGATTCTCACGGCTCCTTATTTGATGTTTGTGTATCTTTTCGGGAAGGTGGCACAGGCGATACGCCTTGCACCGGGAACGGATGCCAGTCAGAAGTTATTGCATCTGGGAGAGGGTTTCAGCACAGCATTTTCCAATGCGCTGCCGAGCTTCAATCCTATCGATCTGTTGATCGGCCTTGCCGGTGCAGTAATTCTCTGGATTGCGGTTTATGTGAAGGGTAAGAACGCTAAAAAGTTCCGAAAAAACATGGAATACGGCTCTGCCCGCTGGGGTACGGCAGACGACATTGCCCCATACATGGATAAGAATCCAAGGAACAACCTGATTCTGACACAAACTGAAGGGCTTACCATGAACAGCCGTCCGAAAGACCCAAAAACAGCGCGGAATAAAAATGTGCTGGTGATCGGAGGCTCCGGCTCCGGTAAGACAAGATTTTTTGTAAAACCCAACATTATGCAGTGCTGTTTTGCCGATCCAGACTTTCCGACCAGTATCGTCTGCACAGACCCGAAAGGCAGTCTGGTTATCGAGTGTGGCAGGCTTCTGGAGCGTGCAGGATACAAGATCAAGATCCTGAACACCATCAATTTCAAGAAGTCGCACCATTATAATCCATTCGCCTACATTCACAGCGAAAAGGACATCTTAAAGCTTGTGAACACGCTGATCACAAACACCAAGGGCGAAGGAAAAGGCGGTGACGATTTCTGGCTAAAAGCAGAGACCCTGCTCTATACGGCGCTCATCGGGTACATCTACTACGAAGCGCCACAGGAAGAGCAGAACTTCGCTACGCTGGTGGAGTTTGTGAACGCCATGGAGGTGCGTGAGGACGATGAAACCTTTGAGAATAACGTAGATATCGCCTTCCGTGAACTGGGGGAACGTGATCCGAATCACTTTGCCGTGCGGCAATGGCGTAAGTACAAATTAGCGGCCGGCAAAACAGCAAAATCGATCAATATTTCAGCTGGTGCCCGTCTTGCTCCCTTTGATATTCAGGAGCTTCGGGAGATTACCATGTATGACGAGCTGGAACTGGACACGCTGGGAGGCACCAAGAAGGGGGATACCCAGAGAACGGCACTGTTTCTTATCATGAGCGATACGGATAGCACTTTTAATTTCCTTATTTCCATGGTTTACAGCCAGCTTTTCAACCTGCTTTGTGAAAAGGCGGATGACGAGTTTGGCGGCAGACTCCCAATCCATGTGCGCTGCCTCATAGACGAGTGCGCAAACATCGGACAGATCCCAAATCTGGAGAAGCTCATGGCGACCATCCGAAGCCGAGAGATTTCTGCCTGCCTTGTTTTGCAGGCACAGAGCCAGCTGAAAGCCCTGTATAAGGACAGTGCCGATACCATCATCGGCAACTGCGATGCTTCACTTTTCCTTGGCGGTAAGGAGCCAACTACTCTGAAAGAGCTAAATCAGACGCTTGGCAAGGAAACCATTGATACTTTCAACACTGGTGAGAGTCGAGGGCGTGAGGTCAGCCACAGCTTAAATTATCAAAAGCTTGGGAAAGACCTTGCAACCATCGATGAGCTTGCGGTGCTGGACGGCGGCAAGTGCATCTTACAGCTGCGCGGCGTAAGACCGTTTCTGTCGGATAAGTACGACATTACCCGGCATCCCAATTACAGATACCTGTCGGATGCGGATAAGAGAAATGAGTTCGACATCGAGCGTTTTCTCTCCCGCAGGTTAAAGCCAAAACCGGATGAGGTCTATGACAGCTATGAAATAGATGCATCCGTTATGGACGCTGAGGGCGATGAACCTGAGGCGGAATAAATTTCAAGGAGGACATCAGATGCATGACAAAAGATACCGACTCACATTGCAAGGTCGGAGCAGACACAATCATCAAAATTCAATGAAAATCGAAAGGAGACGCCGGAATCGGGAGGTTCAGACCGCCATGCGGGTACTGAAGCAGTCCGTTCCGGTCTTTGCAATTCGGAGAAAACAACATTTAACCTGACTCCCGTATGATTTCGGCAACATTTTATTATGGCATTCTTCAACAGTGCAGTAGGCGTTCTTCAGACTCTCGTTATCGCGCTTGGCGCAGGTCTTGGTATCTGGGGTGTTGTAAATCTCATGGAAGGGTATGGCAACGACAACCCCGGTGCGAAGTCCCAGGGCATGAAGCAGCTGATGGCGGGCGGCGGTGTTGCTCTCATCGGTACAACGCTCGTGCCTCTTCTCACCGGACTGTTCGGCTAATCGTCTCTATCCAAAGAAATCTTAAGTACGAAATCCAAGGCTCCCTCTGAGTAACCCCGGAGGGAGCCGGAAAGGAGGCGAGGCCGATTGGATTTGCTATGGGAAAAACTAACCGAATGGCTCAAAGAGCTTTTAGCAGGAGCAATCGCATCCAATCTCACCGGCATGGTGGATTCCGTCAATTCCAAGGTCGGAGACATTGCCACACAGGTCGGGCAGACCCCGCAGGGATGGAACAGCGGTATTTTTAACATGATCCAGAACCTGTCCAACAACGTGGTTCTGCCTATCGCGGGCGTTATCCTGGCGCTGGTCATGACCATGGAATTTATCCATATCATCATGGATAAGAACAACATGCATGATATCGACACCTGGTCGTTTCTGATGTGGATCTTCAAAACCGCCTGCGCCATTCTCATCGTAGCCAATACCTGGAACATCGTGATGGCGGTATTCGATGTGGCACAGCAGGTCGTAAACAATGCGTCCGGCGTGGTTGTCGGAAATACCAGCATTGATATGTCATCCACGCTTTCCGGTCTTGAGGATAAACTGATGGAAATGGAGCTGTCCGCTCTCATCGGCATATGGTTCCAGTCCATGCTCGTCGGAGTGACGATGCACATTTTATCCATCATCATTACGCTGATCTGCTTCAGTCGAATGATTGAAATTTACCTGGTCACATCGCTTGCACCGATTCCGATGTCCACCATGATGAATCACGAATGGGGACAGATGGGGCAGAACTATCTCAGAAGCCTGTTTGCATTGGCATTCCAGGGCTTTCTGATTATTGTCTGTGTGGCGATCTATGCGGTGCTTGTGCAGAACATGGTGGTTGAGGATGACATTTCCCTTGCCATCTGGACAGTCATGGGATATACGGTGCTGCTTTGCTTCACGCTGTTTAAGACAAGCTCACTCGCGAAAAGTGTATTCGGGGCGCATTAAGGAGGTGGAAGACATATGGCATATGTACCCGTACCCAAGGACATGAATGCGGTCAAAACAAAAGTAGCCTTCAACCTGACCAAACGGCAGATCATCTGCTTTGGCACAGGGCTTCTCGTGGGGCTTCCGTTGTTCTTTCTTACGAAAGGGCATTTCGGCTCCAGCACGGCGACGCTTCTGATGGTGCTTGTTATGGTGCCGTTCTTCATGTTCGCCATGTATGAGAAAAATGGTCAGCCGCTGGAGAAGATTATCCGCAACATTGTGCAGGTGTGTTTCTTAAGGCCCAAGGAACGACCGTATGAAACCAAGAACTTTTATGACCTGCTGGATAGGCAGGAAAAATTAGACAAGGAGGTACAGCGAATTGTCCGAGGCGAAAAAGCTCACAAGAGCCGAAAGAAAGCAGATTGAAGCTGCTATCGAAAGAGCCAGACGACAAGACAAAAGACATCAGTCCGCGCAGGATTCTATTCCCTTTCAGAGAATGTTTCCGGACGGCATCTGCCGTGTGACGGACAACTATTACACGAAAACGGTTCAGTTTCAGGATATCAACTACCAGCTGAACCAGAATGAGGATAAGACGGCCATCTTTGACGGCTGGTGCGATTTCCTCAATTACTTTGACAGCTCTGTGCATTTCGAGCTGTCCTTTATCAATGCCGCCGCCAATAAGGAGACCTACTCCGAGCGCATCGCGATTCCCTTAAAGGGGGATGAACATGACAGTATCCGTGTGGAGTATTCCCAAATGCTGCGGGATCAGCTTGCCAAGGGCAATAACGGTCTTATTAAGACTAAGTACCTGACTTTTGGCGTAGAGGCAGAGTCAGTTCGGAGTGCAAAGCCGAGGCTTGAACGTATCGAGACGGATGTGCTCAATAACTTTAAGCGCCTTGGCGTACAGGCAGAGCCATTGGACGGTAAACAGCGATTGGAGCTGATGCACGGTATCTTCCACATGGATGAGCAGCAGCCGTTTAAGTTTGAATGGAGCTGGCTTCCTGTCACGGGGCTTTCCGTAAAGGACTTTATCGCGCCAAGCTCTTTTTCCTTCAAAACCGGCAAGAACTTCACTATGGGCAGGAAAATCGGAAAGATCAGCTTCTTGCAAATCTTAGCGCCGGAGCTTAACGACCGTATGCTGGCGGATTTTCTGGATATGCAGAGCAGTTTGATTGTCACCATGCATGTGCAGTCGGTGGATCAGGTGAAGGCCATCAAGACCATCAAGCGCAAGATCACTGATTTACAGAAGATGACCATCGAGGAGCAGAAAAAAGCCGTTCGTTCCGGGTATGACATGGAGATCATTCCGTCTGACCTTGCCACCTACGGCGATGAGGCCAAAAAGCTCTTGCAGGATTTGCAGTCCAGAAATGAGCGTATGTTCCTGCTGACATTCCTTGTTCTGAACGTAGCGGATACCAAGCAGCAGCTGGATAACAATGTATTTCAGGCAAGTTCCATTGCGCAGAAGTACAACTGCCAGCTGACCTGTCTGGACTTCCGTCAGGAAGAGGGGCTCATGAGCAGCCTGCCGCTGGGGCTTAATCAGGTGGAGATTCAGCGCGGCATGACCACATCCAGTGTTGCCATCTTTGTGCCGTTCACCACACAGGAGCTGTTCCAGAACGGAAGCGGTGCATTATACTGCGGCATCAATGCTCTGAGCAATAACCTCATCATGGTAGACCGCAAGCTCTTAAAGAACCCGAACGGCCTGATTTTGGGTACGCCGGGTTCTGGCAAAAGCTTTGCTGCAAAGCGTGAGATTGCCAATGTTTTCTTCGTAACAGACGACGATATCATCGTCTGTGATCCCGAGTCGGAAGTGCGACACGAAGTCGCGTAATGTATTGCTTTAAATGAGCTACCCTATCCATTTGGGGTAATCCGCCCGTAGCCTGCTTGTGCGGTAACAAACATGTTGGGAAGCCTACGGGGAAACGGTCGAAGCCAAACAGCCTAAGTTTGGTCTAGATCAGGATAAAATGTGCTATGTCGAATATAAACTGAATCATCGTAAGGGTCGTTACAGGGAATAAGCGAAACAAGGCTGATACGCTTACACCAAAAGGTGCGAAGGTGGTTGCCGGTTCTTTCTGCTAACTGGCAACAAATGGACATTACTCCTTCCGGCTCAAAGATGGCGGCTAAGGCACATGTTAATTATGCATTACGCGGAACGTGGTAAGCCCTATATGCTCCTGTTTAAGGTATTGAACTCGTAAGAGGAATAAATGGCATAGAGGGTATGAGAAGGGATAAAAAGCGAATGGCACACTGTAATGGTGTGCATAGGGGTTCAAGATTTGCCCCAATCTGAAAGGATGCTGACTTATCCTCGGTATTTCATGACAAGAAATGGAGGTAAACCTATGAACGATAATACTTCAATGACGGAAGCTAAAACTTCTGAGAGATTATCGGACAGCAAACAGCTAGAATTCCAATGGAAATCTATCGATTGGGCCAAAGCTGAAAAAGAAGTTAATAGGCTACAAGCCAGGATTGTTAAGGCGACACAACAAAAAGATTGGAACAGTGTGAAGAGACTTCAGTATTTACTAACACACTCATTCCATGCCAAAGCGTTGGCAGTAAAGAAAGTTACTACAAATGAAGGCAAGAAAACAGCTGGAGTTGATGGAGTATTGTGGAACACACCTGCTACCAAAATGAAAGCAGTTCTAAGCCTCACTGACAAAGGCTATAAAGCGAGTCCACTCAGACGCGTATATATAGCCAAGAAAGACAAGAAGAAAAAGAGACCTCTTGGCATACCAACGATGTATGACAGAGCCATGCAAGCACTCTACGCCCTTGCTCTAGACCCTGTGTCTGAGGCGACGGCTGACAGATACTCATTCGGGTTCAGAAAATGTAGATGTGCACAGGACGCCTGTGAGTATGCATTCTCGTTTTTAGCTAGACAGGTGTCCCCACAGTGGGTACTTGAAGGAGATATAAAAGGGTGTTTCGACCACATCAGCCATGATTGGCTTTTGGAGAACATTCCGATGGATAAATCTATCCTCAAACAATTTCTCAAAGCGGGATTCGTATTCAACGAAGAACTCTTCCCGACTGAAGAAGGAACACCCCAAGGCGGTGTAATATCGCCAATCCTTGCAAACATGGCACTTGATGGCATCGAGGAGGTAATAAGAAACAAATATTACCTCAGCCTCAAAGGTGTAGAGTCTGAATTCGTGAGAAACAAGACCCTTATCAACTTTGTAAGGTACGCAGATGACTTCATCATCACTGCAAAAACAGAGGAAATCGCATTGGAAGTCAAAGAGCTTGTAAGAGATTTCCTCTCTACCAGAGGACTTGAACTGTCTGATGAGAAAACCGTAGTAACAAATATTAACGATGGTTTTGACTTCCTTGGATGGACATTTCGTAAATTCAAAGGAAAGCTTATCGTTAAGCCTTCAAAGAAGTCCATCAAGGCTATAGTAAGCAAACTGTCAGAAACTATTAACCAACGCGGAAAGGCATGGAATCAGGACGTGCTCATTATGAAGTTGAATCAGCAAATCAGAGGATGGACTAACTATCATCAATCGGTGGTGGCAAGTGAAGCCTTCGCCCACCTTGATTATGTGCTATATGAACTATTGTGGCATTGGGCTAAGAGGCGACATCCTAAGAAGGGCAAGTGGTGGATTTCCACTAAATACTGGCACAGGAAGGGCAGTAGGAGTTGGGTGTTCTCAACCGATAAATCTGAACTCATCCGTGTCGACCACACATCAATTGTCCGCCACAAAAAGGTAAACACTACCAAAAATCCTTATATCGATACGGACTATTTTGCACAGCGCAAATTTGACCAAGGTGCCGCAAGGCTCACGGGCAAGTTCCGTATGATTTGGAAGAATCAGAACGGCAGATGTTACCACTGTGGCTTGCCGCTTGACATCAGGGATGATAGGGAGATTTTCTTTAAAGTCCCTAAAGCTGCAGGCGGTGAAGAAATTGTTCCTAATATGGTATATGTACACGCAGAATGCCAACGTCTTTTTGTTGAACGCTGCCCGAAAGGGTGATGAAATGCTTGAGCCGTATGATGGGAAAGCTATCATGTACGGTTCTTAGAGGGGAAAGCGGTGGTAACACCGCCGACCCACTCGATTACGGCACACTGGTTGAGCGGCTCGGCGGACAGGTCATCAAAATCTCTCCCACATCGAACGATTATATCAATCCCATGGATTTGAACCTGAATTATAGTGATGACGAAAATCCACTGTCGCTCAAGTCTGACTTCATCCTGTCCCTGTGTGAGTTGATCGTTGGCGGTAAAGAAGGCTTGCAGCCGGTGGAGAAAACCATCATCGACCGTTGTGTGCGCATGGTTTACCGAAAGTATCTGGAGAATCCTATTCCGGAAAACATGCCGGTGCTGGAGGATTTGTATAATGCCTTGCTTACGCAGGAGGAGAAGGAGGCGCAGTACATTGCAACGGCGCTGGAAATCTATGTCACAGGTTCGCTGAATGTTTTCAATCACCGCACCAGCATTAACATTGAAAACCGCATTGTCAGTTTTGATATCAAGGAGCTTGGAAAACAGCTCAAAAAGATCGGAATGCTGATCGTGCAGGATGCCGTATGGAACCGCGTTACCATTAACAGAGAGGCGCATAAGTCCACCCGCTATTACATCGACGAGATGCATTTGCTTCTCCGTGAGGAGCAGACAGCGGCGTATACAGTGGAAATCTGGAAGCGATTTCGTAAGTGGGGCGGTATTCCGACAGGCATCACGCAGAACGTAAAAGATCTCCTGTCGTCCAGGGAGGTGGAGAACATATTTGAAAATTCAGACTATGTTTTCATGCTGAATCAGGCGTCGGGAGACCGTCAGATACTCGCAAAACAGCTCAATATCTCTCCCCATCAGCTCTCGTATGTCACCCACAGCGGTGAAGGCGAAGGGCTGCTTTTTTATGGAAGTACGATCCTGCCTTTTGTGGATCACTTTCCGAAGGATACAGAGCTTTACCAGATCATTACGACCAAACCTCAGGAGCAGGTCGGATAAGGAAAGGAATGAAAGATGCATGGAAAACAAGATGCAGGTATTTCAGAACGAGGAGTTCGGAGAAATGCGGGCTGTGCGCATCAACGGTGAACCGTGGTTTGTCGGAAAAGATGTGGCAGCTGCATTAGGCTACGGCAAAGGAAAATCTTTGAACAACGCTGTTTCAAAGCATGTGGATGATGAGGATAAAGGGGTCACTGAAATGATGACCCCTGGCGGAAAGCAGAGTCTGATTATCATCAACGAGTCTGGCCTGTACTCCCTCATTCTCTCCAGCAAACTGGAGGGTGCAAAACGCTTCAAGCGCTGGGTAACAGCGGAGGTTCTTCCCTCCATCCGTAAGCACGGCGCGTACATGACGGACAGTCTGCTGGAGCAGGCGGCAAATAACGCCGATGTGGCGGCACAGGTGGCAAAAGCTCTTTATGAGGAGCGAAGCCTTAATAAAAAGCTGGCCGGACAGCTTGCCATTACCGAGGCACAGCTGACCGAGGCTCTTCCCAAGGCGGCGTATTTTGATGCGCTGGTGGCCTGCCCGGATTGCACCGGTGTTCGTCTGACGGCTAAAGAGCTGGGTGTTCCCCAGAGTATGTTTACGGCTTATCTTGTCCGTAAAAAGTACGCTTATTACGATGAAAAAGGCAAGATGCATCCGCACGCTCTGCCGTACCGCAATGGCCTGTTCGTTGTCCGCGAGTTTATTGCAAAGAACGGGCACAACGGCACACAGATGCTGGTGACGCCAAAGGGCAGACAGCTGTTTCAAGCTGAAAAGGCTGAGATTATCGGCTGAAACTACATTTTCCAAGAATCGAGGTGATGCAAATGGCTAAACGAGCGCCCCGGCTTCTGTTTACCGAGGATGAGCTGGATACGCCGGAGCTTCAAAAGCCCATCAAAAAGGCGGAGAAAGCACAGAAAAAGCTCACGAAGGCTGAGGCGAAGATTCCAAAAAAGAAAATCATTCAGAAGCAGCGCGTCTATGACCCGAAGGAAAATCAGGTTGTGACGCGCCTTGTTTTTGAAGAGACCGAGAAAAAGAGACCGTCCAAGCTGTCCCATGCAGTAAAGGCATCGCCCATCAATGCAGTGTCTGCGGTATCGCATCGTGCAATGTCGGAGGATTCATCGGATAGCGTATCCGGTGCAGTTTCACATGATGTGATCGGCAGTATCGAGGGCAGTGCGCGTACCGTGTCATCGGTTCGTCGCACATTAAAGGATAGGCCCTATGCCAGAGCATTAAAGGCAGAGCGAGCCGCTGATCGTGCCAATCTGAAAGCACTTTATAAGGAAGCGGAGCTTAAGAATCCCTCCTGGGGTGCAAGTCCTCTTTCCCGCTTTCAGCAAAAGAGAGCCATCAAAAAGTCCTATGCCGAGGCGAAAGCCGGAAGAGCAGTGGACAATACGGTAAAGGCATCGGAGCTTGCGTCAAAAGCGGTACAAAAATCCGGTGAAGGCACATCAAAGGTAATGCAGTTCATTACGCAGCACAAGAAGGGCTTTCTGATTCTGATCGCAATCGGCGTGTTGTTTTTGATGTTTTCAAGCCTTTTGTCCAGCTGTTCCTTGATGATGAGTTCTGTTACTTCCTCCGGTGTCATGACCACCTATCCCAGTGAGGATGCGGATATGCTGGCTGCGGAGGAGCAGTACAAGGCAAAGGAGGATGAGCTTCAGGAATATCTGGACAACTACGAAAGCACACATGATTACGACGAATACCATTTTGAGCTGGATGAGATCGAACATGATCCGTATGTGCTCATTTCCATGCTGACAGCCATGCAGGAGGGCGGATGGAAGATTGATGAGGTGGAGAGCCTGCTTCAGACCATTTTCGACAGGCAGTACACGCTGACAGAGACCGTGGAGGTTGAGACCAGATACCGCACGGAAACAGAAACCTATACCGATGAGGACGGCAATACCACGACAGAAAGCTACGAAGTGCCGTATGACTATTACATCTGCACGGTGACGCTGGAAAATTTTGATCTGTCGCATCTGCCGGTCTATCTCATGGATGAGGATCACTTGTCGCTTTATTCCGTTTACATGGCAACGCTTGGAAATCGCCCTGACCTGTTCGGAGAATCCACGTATGTCGGCAAGTATTACGGAGGCCAGTCGAGTTATACCATTCCGGCCGAGGCACTGGCAGACGAGCAGTTTGCCGCAATGATCACGGAAGCGGAGAAATATTTGAATTATCCGTATGTCTGGGGTGGAAGCTCACCGTCTACATCCTTTGATTGCTCCGGTTTTATATGCTGGGTACTCAATCACTGTGGTGTCGGCTGGAATGTCGGCAGGACAACCGCAGAAGGACTTCGCGGCATGTGTTCCTATGTTTCCCCGGCTGATGCAAAGCCCGGAGACCTGATCTTTTTTGAGAAGACCTACAACACAAGCGGCGCGTCGCATATCGGCATTTATGTGGGCGAAAACACGATGCTCCATTGCGGAGATCCCATCCAATACACAAGAATTGATACAAGTTATTGGCAGAGTCATTTCATGCAATTTGGAAGACTGCCAAGCCCGTGAGAAAGGAGAAATATGAATCCCAGAATTGAAAAATTGAAGGCGGAGCGCGCCAAAAACGCCGAGAAAATCAGCACCTTGCAGGAGCGCAACCGTAAGCTGAGCGAGCAGATCGTGAAGCTGGAAAACACAGATATCATCGGTATGGTGCGTGAGATTGGCATGACGCCGGAACAGCTCTTTGAGATGTTAAGCGGCAAGCAGACGGCAGTACCAGAGCCGATGAAAGAAACGGAGGATTATGAGGATGAAAATTAAACAGAGTATCTCTATGAGGGCGATTGCATTTGCGGCCGCTCTTGCTTTAACCATGAGTATGGGTGTGACAGCATTCGCCTATGACGGCAGTTCTGAGAGTGCCGGGACGGATACATCTGTACAGACTGCAACTTCATCGCAGGTAGAGAAAACAGGAACCGTCACCACCAACGGTAGCAGGTTGAATCTTCGTGACGGTAGCGGCATCGATCACAATATCATCGGGCAGATTCCTAACGGAGATACCGTTTCCGTAGTGGGAGAAGAAAACGGCTGGTACAAGGTGGTTGTTCCGGAAAAGAGCGGATATGTGAGCGGGCAGTATCTGACGGTCAGCGAGAAAACCGCTGCTGATGAGGTTGATACAACTGCAACAGAGGATGCCTCTGGCGATAGCACCTCGACAGATACAGAAAACGGCTCTCCACTTACGCCGGACGGCAATCTGGAGCTGGTGGATGATGTGACGCAGGAATCCGACGGCAAGCAGTTTATTACTGTTCAGTCGAAGAATGACAACACCTTCTATATCGTCATCGACCGCGATAAGGACACCGACAATGTGTATTTCATGAACTTGGTAGATGAGGCCGACCTGATGGCACTTATGGAGGACGGTGAGGTTACGCTTAAATGCGCCTGCAAGACCCGCTGTGAAGCAGGCAATGTCGATACGACCTGCCCGGTTTGCAAGAACAACATGACGGAATGCACCGGAGAAGAGCAGGAAAAGGAACCGGAGACCACTGTGGAGCCGGAAACCAGTGAGTCGGAGAAAACAGAATCCAAGGGCAGTGCAGCTCCGCTTTTTGGCCTTTTTCTGATTGTTGTTCTTGGCGCAGGCGGTGCGGTTTATTACCTGAAATTCAGAAAGCCGAAGAGCGACACCAAGGGGCCGGTTGATCTGGATGACTATGATTTCGGCGATGAGGATGACGAGGATGATGTGGAGTATGTCTCCGAGGACGATCTGCCGGATGACGGCGAAACTACTGATGATTCTAACGATACTAACGAAGAGTAATTGTGAAGACAGCGTTTGCACAATTTCAGAGAAAGGCATGGTGACAATATGAGACTTGTGATTACCGAGAAACCCTCCGTGGCAAAATCTATTTCTGCTGTCCTTGGCGCAAATAAGCGCCAGGACGGCTATCTGGAAGGAAATGACTATATCGTTTCCTGGTGTTTTGGGCATCTTGCGGAGCTTGCTTCCGCTGATGTTTATGATGAGACATACGGAAAATGGAGCCGCGAACAGCTTCCGATTATCCCGGATAACTGGCAGTACAGCGTGGGACGAGACAAGAAAAAGCAGCTGGATTTGCTTTCTGATCTGATGCGCCGCGAGGATGTGACTGAGGTTATCAACGCCTGCGATGCTGGACGTGAGGGAGAGCTGATCTTCCGCACGGTTTATCAGCTGGCTGGATGCAGAAAACCTATGAAGCGCCTGTGGATTTCTTCAATGGAAGATAATGCAATTCGGGAGGGCTTTGAAGAGCTTCGCGACGGCAGTGAGTACGATAACCTTTATGCCGCTGCTCTTTGCAGAAGCAAGGCGGACTGGCTGGTAGGCATCAATGCAACAAGGTTGTTTTCCGTCCTGTATCACAGAACGCTGAATGTGGGGCGTGTGGTTTCGCCTACGCTGTCCCTTTTGGTACAGCGCGAAGCGGAAATCAAGGCATTTCAGCCGGAATCGTTCTATTCAGTAAAGCTGGATACGGGAGCTTTTGCAGCGGTCAGCGAAAAGATGAAGGAGAAGGTGGAAGCGGAAAAATTAAAGGAATCTTGTACCGGAAGCACCGCCATTGTCCGCAGTGTGGAGCAGAAAGATAAATCCGAAAAAGCGCCTGCGCTCTATGATCTGACCACGCTTCAGCGAGATGCAAACCGCATCCTGGGATTCACCGCACAGCAGACGCTGGACTATTTGCAGTCCCTCTATGAGAAGAAGCTCTGCACCTATCCCCGTACTGACAGTCGTTTTCTGACGGACGATATGGAGGCAAATGTAGCAGGAATCGCTGATATTGCTGCCGGGATTTGCGGCATGAACATTTCTGGTGTAAACAGCGCTCAGGTCTGCAACAGCAAAAAGGTATCCGATCACCATGCAGTTATTCCAACAGAGAGTGCCGGTAAGCAGGACATTTCCGCATTGCCTGCCGGAGAGCGTGATATTCTGAAGCTAGTTGCCTGTCAGGTGCTGATGGCAGTCAGTGAGCCGTATTCCTATATGGAGACTGTTGCCACGATTGAATGCGGTGGGCAAAGCTTTACTGCTAAGGGAAAGACTGTGCTGAATGCAGGTTGGAAAGCCTATGCGGACAGTGACAAGAAAGAGGCAGTGCTTCCGGTGCTTGCTGAAGGACAGGTCATTGATGTCTTTACGCCGACTATTGAGGAGGGTAAGACGAAACCGCCTGCGCATTTCACGGAGGATACACTGCTTTCTGCGATGGAGCGTGCCGGAGCAAAGGAAATGCCGGATGATGCGGAGCGAAAAGGGCTTGGCACTCCTGCAACAAGAGCCGGAATTCTGGAAAAGCTCGTCTCTGCCGGGTTTGTGGAGAGAAAGAAGAATAAAAAGGCAGTGAATCTTATTCCGCAGGAGGTTGGTATTTCTCTGATTACTGTCCTGCCGGAGCAGCTCCAGTCCCCGCTTCTGACAGCAGAGTGGGAGAATCGTCTCAAGGAGATTGAGCACGGAAATCTTTCGCCGGATAACTTCATGGAGGGTATCAGCGGCATGGTTTCCAATCTGGTTCGGAACTATGAAGTGATGGACGGCGCAGATGTGCTGTTTCCATCCGGTCGTCCGGTCGTAGGTAAATGCCCGCGCTGCGGTGGTTCTGTGACGGAAAGTAAGACCGGCTTCTTTTGTGAGCGACAGAGCTGTCGCTTCGGTCTCTGGAAGGATAACCGTTATCTTTCTGCGAAGCACATCGTTCTCACAAAGAAGATGGCAGAAGGACTCCTGAAAGATGGCAAAACCTTTGTCAGCGGCATGTATTCCGAGAAAACCGGCAAGACCTATTCCGCGTACATCGTGCTGTCAGATGACGGGCAGAAAACCAGTTATTCGCTGGAGTTCGATAAGGGCAGCAAGTAATACAACGCTATAAATTTAGAAGAGATGGGCGCAGGGCTTCGGCTTTGCGCTTTTTCCTTTGGAAAGGAACACTTATGGCAGAAAAACAAAGCAATAAGGACAGGCTCAAAGAAATCACCGCCAGCATTGAGGACGGAATCAAGGAGCTGTTTCAGTCAGAAAACTATGCGCGGTATCTTACGACCATGAGTCGTTTTCACCGATACAGCGTGAACAATCAGGTGCTGATCCATATGCAGAAGCCGGATGCCACGCTGGTGGCAGGCTTTAATAAGTGGAAGGATCAGTTTGGCAGAAATGTCATTAAGGGCGAGCACGGCATTAAGATTATTGCTCCGACGCCCTTTAAGAAGAAAATCGAGCAGGAAAAGCTTGATCCGGATACACAGCTTCCGGTATTGGATGCGGACGGCAAGGTTGTCACGGAAGAAAAGACGATACAGATTCCCATGTACCGCGCAGTGACGGTATTTGATGTCAGCCAGACGGAGGGTAAACCGCTTCCGCAGCTGGCGCATGATCTTGTTGGTAATGTTGCCAATTACGAGAATTTCATGGAAGCACTGCGTCGCAGTTCTCCGGTTCCGATTTCCATTGAAGTAATGAATGGCAAGATGGACGGCTATTTCGATCTGGAGCATCAGGACATTGCTATCCGCAAGGGTATGAGTGAAGTGCAGACGGTATCTGCTGTGATTCATGAGATGGCACATGCACTGCTCCATAACCGTACAAAGGAAGTGGAGCAACCGGCACCAACATGGAAGGTCGTTATGGTAAGCGATGGCGGCACGAAGCATGATTTCAGTTCCGGATACCATACCGAGGAAGCAGCAAAGAACTTTGCGGAATCCGAAAACTGGCATCACGTCGATGAAAATCAGTTTGAATGGCGCTTGGGGGTAGAAGAAGATTCATCTGCGACGAAAGTTACCGCACTTTCCCGCAATACCGAAGAGACCCAGGCCGAAAGTATTTCCTACGCTGTCTGCGCCTATTATGGTATTGCCACCGGAGAAAATAGCTTCGGTTATATCGCGTCCTGGTCGAAGGATAAGACGCTGCCGGAGCTGCGGGAAAGCCTTGAAATCATCAATAAAACTGCCGGTCGTCTGATTGATGATATCGACCGTAATTATGCAGAAATCCTAAAGGAGCGCGAGGCAGAACTAATTGCCTCCGAGCCTGTCGGAATGGATGAACGTCTCTTTACGGTGGACGATAAGTATCTTCATATTCAGCGCACAGATACCGGCGTTGACTACACTTTCTATGATAAATCTTCTCTGACAGAGTTTGACGGCGGACAGCTGGATATGGAAGCAGCAACCCTTGCGGAGGCAGCAATGCGGGTTTGCAAATTCCATGAGATTGGTCAAAACAGTCCGCTTCAGCTTACGGATATCGGGATTCTTGAAAGGATTCAGGCTGTGCAGGATACAGCCATTTCCATTGAGCCACCTGTGGAGGAAGCACCGGAGCTTCCGACAGATATTCCGCCCGATCCGGCAATTTCGGCAGAGGCACGAAATGTCTTTGGTTATACAGACGATGCCATGCTGCCACTCACCAAGGAACGCGCCATGGAGCTGTTTGAACGGGATGTGCCAGTGTATCTGCTTTATGGAGATAACACCGAGGCGATGGCATTTGAACAGACGGAGATCCTGAATCATGACGGCATCTTCGGCATTGACCGTGCCGACTGGGAGGCCGTCAAAGAGCAGTTCCCTGTCGTGACGGAAAATAAGTGGCAGAAAGCATTCTTGGAGAATCCTGCCGACAGCTATTGTATCTACCAGTTGAAGCGAAACGATGATACGGCGGAACTGCTCTTTATGAGCAGCAGCTATCTAAAAGAGCATGATTTGGATATTTCCTACGGAAACTACGATGCAGTTTATGCAGGTCAGCTTTCCGGTGCAGACAGCCCCACGAAAACGCTGGATGATCTCTACATGAAGTTCAATACAGAGCGTCCACAAGACTTTACTGGACACAGCCTGTCGGTTAGCGACATCGTGGTACTCAGGCAAAACGGCGTGGTATCCTGCCATTACGTGGACAGCGTTGGCTTTGCCGATGTGCCTGTATTTCTTCCGGAAAACTATCTCAAGAATGCAGAGATGGCGATGGAAGATGATTACGGCATGATTGACGGAATCATTAACAACGGGCCTAAGGAACAGCCTGAGATCAAGGCAAAAGCTCCTGATCTGACAGCACTTTTTGAGGAAGCAAGGCACACCGTGCAGGAGGATAAGACTTCCCGTGATGACGGCAGAAAGCAATCCGTTCTTGCCATGCTCCACACGCCGACACCACCCAGAAACGATAAAACAGCGCCGACAAAAAGCGCGGAAAGGGATTTACTATGATGAATTTCACGAATGACGAGATGAACCTCATGAGCATTTACTGTGCCGGAAGCAACCGCACCGGACTGATGCAGAAACTTACCGAAATGAAGCGTTATCTTGAGAAGGATGAAACAGAGCTGCTGACATTGACGGAATCGGCGCTTGAGAAGCTCTCTAAGATGAGCGATGAGGAGTTTGAGAAGCTGGAGCTTTATCCGGATTTTGATGCGTAATGCATCTATTCCGAGATATGGTGCAAATACACAGTATCTCGGAATAATCGAAACGGTTAAGGAGCATCGGTCTTAACGGACTGGTGCTTTTTTTATGTCCATTTTGCGAAAGGAGAACTGATCTATGGCAAGTAAATTGCAGGAATACCGCCGCATGTCGGAGGAAGCGCAACGCCAGCTGACGGGCAGTCTGGAGCGCTGGCAGTCGTTTCTAAAGACAGCATCGCGGCTGTATAAGTACCCGTATCATGAACAGGTCATGATTCATGCACAGAGGCCGGACGCGACGGCTTGTGCCGAGTATGATGTGTGGAACAACACCATGGGACGCTTTGTACGCCGTGGCTCCAAGGGCATTGCCCTGATCGACACCAGAGGCGACCGCGACAGGCTCCGCTATGTGTTTGATGTATCGGATACCGGCGAAAGGCCGCATTCTCGAAATGTGAACCTGTGGGAGCTGCGTGAGGAGCATCTTCCAGCGGTGTCGGCCATGCTGTCATCCTATTACGGCACGGAGGCTTCCGATCCGCTGAATCAGCAGATTGAAGATCTGGCAACAAGTTTGGCACAGGAATACTGGGACAACAATAAGCGTGACATTCTCGACATCCTTGAGGATTCCTTCCTCGAAGAATATGATGAATTTAACGTCGAGGTGGCCTTTCGGCACGCTGCGCAGGTCAGCATCAGTTATTCCCTGCTGAACCGCTGCGGGCTTGACCCGAACGACTATCTTGAGCATGAAGACTTTATGAGTGTCTTCGATTTTAATACGCCGGATACAGCGGCTGCGCTGGGCACAGCGGTAAGCAGTATCAATCAGCAGGTGCTGCGGGAAATCGGAGCAACCATCCGAAATTATGAGCGCGAGAAAATCGCGGAAAGGAGCGTTACACATGGAAATGACTTACACGAAAGCGGGAGATTACTTGATTCCGGACATCAGACTGAGCAGCCAGGAGACGAAGCCCATCGGGAAGTACGGGCAGATGAGAAAGCAGTATCTGAAGGAGCATCGTCCGATTCTGTGGAACAGATTGATTCTGAAGGAGCAGCTGTTTTCACATCTTCAGGAGATCGACGAGACAGCACACCGGAGGTTGGACGAGATGCTGCCTCAGATGGCGCTGCAGGCAGGAGTAACCGAGGAACTGAAACAGAAAGACCCGATGGCCTGGGCGGGGCTGATGAACAGCCTGAAAGCACAGGCGGAGGAGATTATTCTGAACGAGTTGGTGTTCAATTAACCGAAGAGAAGAATGAGCCGGTGCAGGAATCGGTTGCTGAGGTTGAACAATCTGAGCCAACTATTGCGGCTGTAGATGACGGTTGGTTCCCTCTTGGAAGCAACGACAGTACACCATTCGTAGATGAGCGGACAGGACAGTTTGAGCAGTTATCCCTCATGGATCTGTTCAGTACAGAAACAGAACAAATCAGTCATATTGATGAAGCGGAAAGCATGAAATCGGTGCCTTCCGCTTTTTCTTTTACCCAGGCGGAGATTGATGATGTGCTTCTTGTCGGCAGCAACACGACCGATGCCAGAGAGCATATCGTGGATGCGTTCCAGAAGCAGAAAACGATGGCTGAAATTGCAGAGCTTTTGCAACATGAGTTTCATGGTGGATATGGCATCAAGGGAATGCACGGGGATTATGCAGCATGGTATGCCGAGGATGGCATTCATCTGCATAAAGGTCGCTCTGCAAGGTATGAGAACAATTCGCAGGTCATTTCGTGGGAGGCTGCTGCGGAGCGTATCGGAGAGCTGCTGGAGGAAGGAAGCTTTGCTACTAATGTTGAGCTTGCTGAAGCAGGTGGCCTGGTTCGTTCTGAAACAGCCCTTTCCCTTCTCTATCTCTATCATGATTTGAGTGAGGAAGCGAGAAAGCAGGGGTATCTATCCTGCCTTGAAACCCTTCCTGCCGGTTATCCGGATGCGCAGGCGGCACTTGCCGAGCAGCTTATGGATAAAGATTTCTTGTCTGAACTGCGTGGCGAATATGCCATGTTCTATGGTGCGTATGCCAAGGACAGGAGCCTTCTCCGATTCCATTATCACAAGCCGGATGAACTTTGGAAGAAGCTTTCCGAGGTGGATATGGAGCGCAGAGAGTATACAAGCTCGCTTTCCGAAATGTCGGAGCCCATGGCTTTTATCACGGATGATGAGATTGATGCAGCACTTGCAGGAGGAAGCTCTATCGAGGGTGGCAAGGGACGCATTTACGGCTTCTTTACTGAAAACCACAGCACCAAGGAGAAAGCGGAGTTTCTCAAAAACGAGTATGGCATCGGTGGCCATTCTCATGCGGTATCCGGTTCCGATCACAGCGGTGAAGACCATAGTGCCAAGGGCATGAAGCTGCAAAAAGCTGGCTGCGCAGATGTGGAGCTGAACTGGACGCGCGTTGCCGAGCGTATTACAGCGCTCATCCGAAAAGAACGCTACCTGACACCGGAGCAGAAGGAACAGTTTGCAAGGCGTAAAGAGGAAGCAGAGCTTTCTCGTTACGACCTGGGTTATGGCACTATGGGTAACGGCCTAACTGTTTGGAATCGCAAGGAAGAAGAAAACGGTGATTATAAGACGGTTGCGCATATTGATGCTGATCGTAGTGTGACCTTCTATGACGATAACCTGCCGAATGCTATCCGTGAGCAGATTCAGGAGGTTGCAAGGACTGCCGAGCTGATGGTTTCCGCAACACAGGATACACCGGTTTTCCATGACCAAGCGGAAGAAACTCCGGTGCAGGAGGCGGAGAATATTGTCGAGGCAGAGCACACAACCCTGACAGCAGATAAACCGGTTACTTCCGAAGAGATTCAGCAGTCTTTAATTCGTTGGAACGGCAGCTTTGAAAGTAAGTCTGCCGTGCAGGACTATATGACTGTTCACGGTCGCGAGCGTGCCACAGCCCAGTGGCTGAAGGAAGCCTATGGCGGCGGTGATACCTTCTCCGTGGTCACTGACCATGGCACCTTGGAACTGCCCTGGTCACGGGTGCAACGCAATCTCTGGATTCTTGTAAATGAGGGGCGCTTCTTCACGGAGGCTGACCGGATGCTGGCACAGGCAGAACAGGTTGCCGCGCAAAACGAAGAAATCAGCGCAGAACTGGCAGATGTCGGCACTGCATCAGAGGAACCGGAAAGTGTGCCGGAACCAGAGCCTGCGTCCCAGATTCAAAGTTACGATGACCTGATCGGCGTAGAGCTTACCATGGACGGCAGACGCTTTGTTATTGATGAAATTCATGACAATACCGCGTCTCTTCGTGACATTACATTCCAGAATGGTGCAGGTTTCCCCATCTTCCGCAATGAGCCGATAGACCGTGTTCGCAGCATTCTCTATCCGGAGCAGACGATTGTGCCATCGGTTAATCTGGAGGCAACAGTTACAACGGCACAGCTGGATATCCTGCGTCCGCAGTTGGATGAAGCGGGTATCGATTATCTCGTCGTTTCTTCCGGCTACAACAGCCGTACCATCAGCTTTTCCTCCGAGCACTATCAGGCTGTGCAGGATATGCTGGATGCCCTGCCGGATGAGCCGCAGCACACTGCCGAGCAGGAAGCAGTGTATCCCGGTGAGCATACCGGACTTCCGTATGACATCGTGGTGGAGCGCCTTCATACAGAACCTGAGCATACGCCGCCTGCACAGAACTATCATATCTTAGATGATGATCTTGGCACCGGCGGTGCAAAGGAGAAATTTTGGCGCAACATCAAGGCAATCGCCACATTGAAGCAGGTCGAAAATGAGAATAGAAATGCCACTCCGGAGGAACAGCACATTCTTTCACAGTATGTCGGCTGGGGCGGGCTGGCGGATGCTTTTGACGAAAGCAAGCAGAATTGGCGCGAGGAATACGCCGAGCTAAAGAGTGTGCTTACACCAGAAGAGTATGAAGCAGCAAGAAGCTCCACGCTGAATGCACATTACACCAGCCCTACCGTCATCCGTGCCATATATGAGGCACTGGACAGGATGGGATTTGAGACCGGCAACATTCTGGAACCCAGCATGGGTGTCGGCAACTTCTTCGGTTGCCTACCGGAGAAAATGCAGAACAGCCGTCTTTACGGTGTGGAGCTTGATTCCATCACCGGACGCATCGCAAAGCAACTTTATCCCAAGGCAGACATCACCGTTGCCGGTTTTGAGACCACCGACAGACGGGATTTCTACGATGTGGCCATCGGCAATGTGCCCTTCGGTCAATACCAGGTTAATGACCGTGCCTACAACAAGCTGGGCTTTTCCATCCATGATTATTTCTTTGCAAAGACCCTCGATCAGGTGCGTCCCGGCGGTGTGATTGCCTTCGTGACAAGTCGTTACACCATGGATAAGCAGTCACCGGAGGTGCGTAAGTATATCGCACAGAGAGCGGAGCTGCTTGGTGCAATCCGTCTCCCGAACAATGCCTTTAAGGCCAATGCCGGTACGGAGGTGGTGTCGGACATCATCTTCCTGCAAAAGCGTGACCGCCCTATCGAAATTGAGCCGGACTGGGTGCATCTGGGACAGAACGAGGATGGATTTTCCATCAACAGCTATTTCGTCGAACATCCGGAGATGATTCTGGGACGCCAGTCATCTGAAAGCACGCAGTACGGCAGACAGGACTTTACCGTTGAGCCGATTGAAGGCTTAAATCTTTCCGACCAGCTGCATGATGCTGTGAAGTACATTCGCGGAAGCTACAAAGTAGCAGAGCTTCCAGATCTGGGCGAGGATGAAGCGCTGACAGACAGCATCCCTGCTGATCCGAATGTGCGCAACTACAGTTATACCGTGATGGATGGCGAGGTTTATTACCGCCAGAACAGCCTGATGAGCAAGCCTGCGCTTAATGCAACTGCGATGGAACGCGTCAAGGGCTTAGTGGGCTTGCGTGATTGCCTGCGTTCTCTGATTGATTTGCAGATGGATGCGATGACGACAGACGAGCAGATTCATGCGGCTCAGGCTGAACTGAACAGTCTTTATGATGATTTTTCGGCGAAGTACGGTCTTATCAACAGCCGTGCCAATGCACTGGCATTCCAGGACGACAGCTCCTATTACCTGCTCTGTACGCTTGAAGAGCTGGACGAAGAAAAGCAGCTGAAAGCCAAAGCGGATATCTTCACTAAGCGCACGATCAAACCCCATGAGGTTGTAACAAGCGTGGATACGCCGTCGGAGGCACTGGCACTGTCTATTTCCGAAAAAGCGCAGGTTGATCTTGCTTACATGAGTGAGCTGACCGGTATGAATGAGGAAGAGCTTATCGCAGGGCTTCAGGGCGTGATTTTCCGTGATCCGGTAAAGGATGAGTGGCAGACAGCAGACGAATACCTTTCCGGCAATGTGCGCCAGAAGCTGCGTGAAGCAGAGGCGGCTGCGGAGACGGATTTGGCATATCTTTTCAATGTGGAAGCGCTCCGTTCCTCCCAGCCAAAGGATTTGGATGCATCGGAAATCGAGATACGTCTGGGCGCGACATGGATTGACCAAAAGCATATTCAGCAATTCATGGAGGAGACCTTTGAGCCGCCGTATTACCTGCGCCGTAATATTCAGGTGCTGTATTCGCCGTTCACAGCGGAATGGAGCATTAGTGGCAAGTCTACGCCTTCTTACAGCGATGTCAATGCTTACATGACCTACGGCACAGACCGTGCCAACGCTTACCGCATCTTAGAGGATACGCTGAATCTTCGGGATGTGCGCATTTATGATACCAAGACAGATCCGGACGGCAAGGAACGCCGTGTGCTCAACTCCAAGGAAACGACCCTTGCTCAGCAGAAACAGCAGGCCATTAAGGACGCCTTTGCAGAGTGGATTTGGAAAGACCCGGACAGACGGCAGGAGCTTGTCACAAAATACAACGAGCTGTTTAACTCCAACCGTCCCCGTGAGTATGACGGACGGCACATTTCCTTCTCCGGCATGAATCCGGAAATCCATCTGCGTGAACACCAGCTGAATGCTGTTGCCCATATCCTCTATGGTGGAAATACGCTTCTCGCACATGAGGTTGGCGCTGGCAAAACCTTTGAGATGGTTGCTGCTGCGATGGAATCCAAGAGACTGGGGCTTTGCCACAAGCCGATGTTCGTGGTTCCCAATCACCTGACGGAGCAGTGGGCATCGGAGTTTTTGAGATTGTACCCGTCTGCCAATATCCTCGCCGCGACAAAAAAGGATTTTGAGCCGAAGAACCGTAAGAAGTTCTGTGCCCGTATCGCCACCGGTGATTACGATGCCATCATCATCGGGCACAGTCAGTTTGAGCGTATTCCGGTTTCTATGGAGCGGCAGGAGCGCCTGCTTAGAGAGCAGATCGATGAGGTTACGGAAGGTATCGAGGAGCTGAAAAGCAGTCGAGCGGAGCGTTTTACCATCAAGAGCATGGAGCGTACGAAGAAGGGCTTGGAGACAAAACTCAAAAAGCTTCTGGAATCCGGGCGTAAGGACGATGTCGTTACCTTTGAGGAGCTGGGTGTTGACCGCCTCTATGTGGATGAGGCACACGCGTTCAAGAACCTCTTTCTCTACACAAAAATGCGCAATGTGGCAGGTCTTTCTGCAACGGACGCGCAGAAATCTTCAGATATGCTCTTAAAGTGCCGATACATCGACGAGCTGACCGGCGGTAAGGGCGTTGTTTTCGCAACCGGTACGCCTGTTAGCAACTCCATGACGGAGCTTTATACCATGATGCGTTATCTTCAGCATGATACGCTTCAGAAGAAGGGATTGGCGCACTTTGATTGTTGGGCTTCTACCTTTGGTGAGACCACAACGGCTATTGAACTTGCGCCAGAAGGCACAGGATACCGGGCAAGAACGAGATTTGCCAAGTTCTTTAATCTGCCGGAGTTGATGACATTATTCAAAGAAGTTGCAGACATTAAGACATCCGATCAGCTGCATTTGCCGGTGCCGGAGGCAGTCTATCACAATGTGGTAGCACAGCCGACGGAGATTCAGCAGGCCATGGTGCAGGAGTTGTCCGAGCGTGCAGCGAAGGTGCATTCCGGCTCTGTGGATGCCAGTGTGGACAATATGCTGCGCATCACCACCGATGGCAGAAAGCTGGGACTTGACCAGCGTATTATCAATCCAGATCTGCCGGATGACCCGAACAGCAAGGTCAACCAGTGCGTCGGTAACATCTACCGTATCTGGGATGAGGGACAGGACAACAAGCTTACCCAGCTGGTATTCTGCGATCTTAGCACACCGAAGAATAGTGCGCCTGCCGCAAAAGCCGCCAAGGCTGTTGCCGGAAATCTCGACAGTCCGGAGATTCATGCCGTGGAGTCAAAGATTGATACAACACCGGAACCGGAGTTTACCGTTTACGATGATATCCGTGAAAAACTGGTTTCCATGGGGATTCCCAGAGAACAGATTGCTTTTATTCATGAGGCAAATACGGAAGCCCGCAAGAAGGAATTGTTTGCCAAGGTGCGCTCCGGTCAGGTGCGTGTCCTGATGGGCAGTACATTCAAGATGGGGGCCGGTATGAACGTGCAGGATCGTTTGATTGCACTCCATGACCTTGATGCGCCGTGGCGTCCGGGCGATCTGGAACAACGCAGTGGTCGTATCATCCGTCAGGGCAATCAGAACAAGGAAGTCCACATCTATCGCTATGTTACCGAAGCCACATTCGATGCCTATCTCTGGCAGACTCTGGAAAATAAGCAGAAGTTCATCTCACAGATCATGACCAGTAAATCACCGGTCAGAAGTTGTGAGGATATCGACGAAACGGCCCTGTCCTATGCGGAGATCAAGGCGCTTTGTGCCGGTGATGACAGAATCCGCGAAAAGATGGATTTGGACGTGGATGTCGCAAGGTTGAAGCTCATGAAGGCCAATCACCAGAGCCAGCAATATCGTCTGGAGGACAACATTCTCCGCAAATTTCCGGAGCAGATCGAACAGAACATGGGTTATATCGCCGGATTCCAGGCGGATATGCAAACACTTGCGGAGCACCCGCATCCGCAGGACGGCTTTGCCGGAATGACCGTGCGCGGTGACAAACTGATTGATAAGGAAAATGCCGGTGCGGCGCTTCTGGATGCCATGAAAGAAGTAAAGGGCTTGGAGCCTGTTCCCATCGGCAGCTATCGCGGTTTTCAGATGTCGCTGACACTGGAGGACTTCGGCAAGCAGTACATTTTGACGCTTAAGGGGAAAATGTCCCATCGCGTGGAGCTTGGCAAGGACGCAAGGGGCAATCTCGTCAGAATCGACAACGCCCTTTCCAACATGGAAACCAGACTTGCACGCGTGCAGGATAAGCTGGATACACTTCATGCCCAGATGGAGACAGCAAAAGCAGAGCTTGGAAAGCCGTTCCCACAGGAGCAGGAGCTGAAAGAAAAATCTGCTCGTCTGGCAGAGCTTAACATTGAGTTGAACATCGATGATAAGACACCACTGGAGGCCATGATTGAGACTTCAGAACCTGCGCAGGATATCCGTCCTGCTGTTACCGCAAAAGCCGAGCGTACATCGGTGCTGGCAAAGCTTCGTGCGCCGCTTCCGCAGAGAGATACCCATACCAAAAATGAAACCGAGAAGGAGGAACGCTGATTATGGAACAGAATTTCACTAAGGATACGCCGGTTTATCGGCATGATGCAGCTTATGCCCGTGAGCATGATGAGCTGCCACAATATCGGACTTCCAATCAGGCTAATATCGCCTGCAAGGAAGCCATTGAGAAAGCAATCGGAGACAATTACAAGGACAACCGCCTGAACTCTCAGGCGGTTATGGAGGTGGTCAGAGCGGATTTCAGCATGGATCGCATTTCCTATGTACTGGCAAATACCGTGCAGTTTAAGGACTGGGACGGTCGCATCAGCCATGCCAATAAGGAGTGGGCAAAGACTATCCCCATTGTTCCCAATGCCGATTCCTGGGGCGGAGACCGTAATTGCTATTTTGTCGTAGATCAGGCGCATACGGGACTTGTGGATTTGTTCGTCACGCATTTTCGCAAGGAGCTTGAAAAGGCTCCAAAGGAGAAAAAACCGTCTGTGCTGGATAAGCTCGCAAAGCCCCTGCCGGAGTCTGCGGCAAAGCTCGGTAAGAGCAAAGAACAGGAGCTGTGATTATGGCAGATATCAAGGATATCAGTATGCACTTTTGGGCTTCGCAGGAGGAATACGATCTGATCTTGAAGAACATGGCGCTGTCGGGCAACACAAACCTCAGCGCCTTTCTTCGCAAGATGGCGATTGATGGAATGGTCATAAAGCTTGATATGCCGGAAATTAAGGAACTATTGAAGCTTCTCCGCCGTGCCAATGCCAATATCAATCAGATTGCCAAACATCTGCATGAGACAGGACGCGTCTATGACACGGATCTGGAGGAGATTCTCGGATACCAGAAAGAGATTTATAAAGGACAGAATGAACTTCTAACGAGGCTGTCAAAGCTTCAGTGACGATTTTTCTGTCTGTGAGCGGTAGAAAAATTCTGCCACTCAATATATACCGGCTTGACATCATTGAGCCTGTCGCAACGAAAAAGTAAAATGGAATCAGAAAGAAACGAAGGAGGTCTCGCTTATGAAGATATTACTCAGAATCCTGCTCGCACCGGTCTTTGCGCTGCTGACCATTCTTATCTGGATTGCCACGAAGATCGTGGAGATATCCGCTGTTGTACTGAATTTCATTGCCATTGGAACTGCGCTGGGAGCCATCTGCATCATTATTGACGGCAGAACCGCAAGCGGCGTTGCCGGACTGGTTGCGGCATTCTTCCTGACGCCATTTGGCCTGCCACTTCTTGCGATGCTGATCCTGGAAGGTGTGAAAAGCGTAAAATGCCGGATTCAGGAATATGTGTATGGCTGAAATTGTGCCCAAGTTGGTCACAAGTCACTTCGTTCCAATTTGGGACGAAGTTAATATCTCTCAAGGCTCTTGCTGACTTAAACCAGCAGGAGCTTTTCTTTTTGAGAAATTTTAGGAAGGAGGCGATTACTCTGTGGCAACCACCCGCATTATTCCCATGCACCTAAATAAGGGAAAATCCATCAAGCATTGCCTGTCCGACAGATTGGACTATGGCGAGAATCCGGACAAGACGGAAAACGGCACATTTATCAGTTCATATGCCTGTGAGCCGGAGACTGCTGATGCAGATTTTGCCCTTTCCAAGAGAGAGTATTTTCAGCTTACCGGACGAAAGCAGGACAGCGATGTTATCGCCTATCAGGTGCGTCAGTCCTTCAAGCCGGGAGAGATAACACCGGAGGAAGCCAACCGTATCGGCTATGAATTTGCCGAGCGTTTCCTAAAGGGCAATCATGCCTTCATCGTCTGCACCCACACAGATAAGCACCATATCCATAACCACATCTATTGGAATTCCACCACTCTGGATTGCACCCATAAGTTCCGGAATTTCTGGGGCAGCACCTTGGCGGTTCGCCGCCTCAGTGATCTGATCTGCGTTCAGCACAGAATGTCAGTTATTGAAAATCCACGTCCGCACGGTATGAGCTACAATCGCTGGCAGGGTGATATTGAAAAGCTCTCCAACCGTGATCGCCTTTGCTTTGATATCGACGAAGCTCTGGCGAAAAAGCCACATGATTTCAATGGCTTCCTTTCACTTATGGAGCAGGCCGGATATACCATCACGCGCGGTAAAAATATCACATTCAGCCATTCAAGGCAGAAGCGAAATATTCGTATGCGCTCCCTGCCGGAGGAGTACCGGGAGGATGCGATAGTCACTGTTCTGTCCGGTAAGAAGATTCACAATCCTCGCAAGCGCCGCAGTCCGCTGGCAGAGCAGAAAGCGCAGCTTGTCAGCAACCTGGAGGAAAGGCAGAATCAGGGACGTGGGCATTATTACGATCTGTCCATTCAGAATCAGATCACGAAACAGCAGGCCAAGGCACTTCTGTATTATCAGCAGCATGGATTCTCCAGTATTGACGACTTTGAAGCATTTTCCGCTTCTGTGACAAATCTGAAAAAGCGCAGAGACGAGCTTTCTGCCAAAATCACTTCTGCGGAAAAACGCATGAAGGAGATTGCGGTGCTTCAGACGCATATCACCAACTATTTGAAAACCAAGGATGTCTACGCAGGTTACCGGAAGTCCGGCTACGCCAAGAAATATTTTGAGGAGCACGAGGATGAGATCAAGCTGTGCAAGGCATCAAAACGAGCTTTTGATGAGCTTCTGCCCTCTGATATTTCTGCAAAAACAGCAGACAGCCACAAAAAGAAACTGCCGTCATTGAAGGTTTTGCGGGAAGAGTATGCAGAACTGATGCGAGCCAAAAAGACCACATACGCGGAATACTACAAAGTCAAGGACGAGTACCGCGAGCTGCTGACCTATCAGGCAAATCTGTCCGGTTTGTTCGGCATTGAAAATGTGAAAACCGAGCCACAGAAGGAACGACAGCAGGAAGAAAAATAAGCGCCGACAGGAGCGCCGCCGAAGATGAAACCTTCGATCAATGGGGATTGGGGAATTTCCCCCAACAAGCAGAAACAGAAAATCCGCCTACGGGCGGTATTTTTTGTTTTGGGCCTTTCCTGATCAGGAAGGCATTGCTTGCAAAAGAGACTTTGAGTATGACCGCAGTATAAAACCGTAAAGAAATCATCAGAAAAGTCAGCACATTGTATACAGTACATAATTGACGCTCAAAAGTGTTTATTCACGCACATAATCTTGAAACTCTCGCACTTATGTGATAGAATTAAAATCGACTTATTGTAATTAACTGAGATGTTCTCAAATTACCAGGCGAGGTGCAAATTATGGCTGTAAGCTACAAAAAGCTTTGGAAACTTTTGATTGATAGAGATATGAAAAAGAAGGACTTGGAAGAGCAAGCAAAAGTGAGCCACTATACTGTCAGCAAGATGTACCGTGGCGAAAATATCACGATAGATATGTTGGAGCGAATTTGCAAAGCACTGAATTGCACGCCGGATGACGTAATGGAATTTATCCCAGACGAAAGTGAAAAAGAGACCTGATTATTGGACAAAGAAGGGGCTAAGCTAAAGATGGGAAAGCAAATTTCAAAATACGAATATCAAACGCACGGCGCAGATGGCTTGATGAAGCCAATCATCTTTTGCTCTCCAGATGAAGAACAGGAGCGTGATGCCGTTTCCTTAAATGTCAGTGTTGCAGAAATGCTTGTGAAGGTTAAACCACAGCGAAGATCGTTCAAGATACCAAGCATTATAGACAATATTATTGCCAGTCTGCCGCCAAAGAGCACAATCAAAGATTTTGATGTTTTATTTAATCCGGAATATCAGATTGATGTACTTCAGCTGTTGATTACAGCGTGCCGAAAGAATGAGTTTTCTATTCTTTGGCCTGGAACATACAGCGAAGGCAGACTGATATATGCTGAAACCGGCTATGCGGATTTCAAGATTTTCAATTTAGAAAAGTACGATGTAACTTGCATCGTTTAATGAGGGAGGCTAACCATGAAATACTCGGATTTGATTTCTTTTCATCCGATAGAGGATGTTATCCAGCTCGTCACAGCTGAAAACAAGGATAAGGCTCGCGAATACGTAAAAACCTATGTTATGTCAGACACCATGGCTGAGAGCTTGCAGGCTCCAGTGCTGGATCAGCTTCAGATGGATGAAGTCGTGGACAACAAGGGCGTGCTCATCGTTGGTAACTATGGTACAGGTAAATCTCACTTGATGAGTGTTCTTTCTGCCATTGCGACCGATGCGGACAATATCCAGTATCTCCAGAACAAAAAATTCGCCGAGCAAGTGAAACCCATCGCTGGCAGGTTTGAAGTTCTTCGCATTGAAATCGGCGGCGTAGTTATGCCGCTGTATGATGTCATCATGGGCTATGTGCAGGATGACTTTGAAAAGCGCGGCATTGATTTTGATGTGCCGGATTACAAGAGTGTTAAGAGCATCAAAACCGTTGTCAAAGATATGATGATTGCCTTCTCTGAGAAATACCCGGACAAGGGCTATCTTATTATTGTGGACGAGTTCCTGTCTTATCTGTCCTCTCGAAACGAGCGTGAGATTGTTCTTGATCTGGAGTTCTTCCGTGCATTGGGTGAGATGTGCTCCAAGTCTTCGCTGCGTGTTATGTTCGGTATGCAGGAGAAGATTTTTGATAATCCGAAATTCGGTTTTGTCGCTGATACACTGAAACATGTCAGTGACCGTTTTACACAGATGATTATTACAAAGGAAGCAACATCTTACGTTGTTTCTGAGCGTATCTTGAAGAAAACACCGGAGCAGAAGGCTCTGATCCGCAACCATTTGGAAAAGTTCTGCGGTCTCTATACGGGCATGTCCTCCCGCCTGGATGAGTTCGTAGACCTGTTCCCGATTCATCCTTCTTACATTGATGTTTTCAACAAACTGTATCTGATTGAAAACCGTCATATTCTGAAAAATATATCGACTACTATTAAAGGCATTTTTGATACGACTGTGCCGGAGGATGCACCGGGCATTATCTCTTTTGATAACTATTGGCCGGCGATCAAATCTAATGGCCTTCTTAAAAGCGACCCGACCATTAGCCGTGTTGTTGGTGCAAGCCAGCAGTTGGAAGATATTATCACTCGCGCTTTTCCTAAGGCAGCATATAAGCCGATGGCAATGCAGATTATCTATGCGTTAAGCGTACATCGTTTGACAACGAATGGTCTGGATGTGCAGTTCGGTATGACGGCAGAAAATCTGAAAGATGATCTCTGCTTGTATCTGCGTATGCCGGAGCAGGACGCTGATTTCCTCCTGTCATTGGTTAAGACAACGCTGCGAGATATCATGACTACCGTTTCCGGCCAGTTCATCATTTTCAACGATGCAAACAGTCAGTATTACATTGACGTTGACAAGGTAGTTGACTACGACGAGAAAATCAAGCAGAAGGCAACACTTCTCGCAGAAGACGAGCTGAATCGTTCCTTCTACAGCGTTGTCTATACCTGCCTTGATTGGGATGCCAAGCAGTATGTGACCAATTTTAATATCTACGAGTATGACCTGAACTGGGATTCCCATCAGATTTTCCGCGAAGGATATCTGTTCATGGGCTTACCGGGTGAGAGAAGCACGGCTCAGCCGGAGCGTGACTTCTATATTCATATCATGCCGCCTTATGACAAAAATGGCGTGAGCGTACAGAATCTCCCGGATGAAGTATATCTCTACTTCAAGTCTACGGAGGAATTCCGTGAGATGCTTGGAATGTATGCTTCTGCAACCAGTCTGGCATCTATGAGTGAGGGCAAGGATAAGGATGCTTATTTGAATAAGGCAAATGTTATCCGCAAAAAGCTCGTGCGGTTGCTGAACGATAATAAGAACACTTGCTTTGATGTGCTTTATAAGCGGGAGCGCCGCCAGCTCATCGAAGTTCTGAAGGGTCGATATAACCGCGATATGACATTTAAGGATACCATCGACCTTGCGGCATCGATTTGCTTTGATGGTTATTTCAGCGAGATTTATCCGGAGTTCCCGGTGATGAAAACCAAGATAACCCGTAGAAACATGGCAGAATCCGTGCGTGCGGCCTTTGACCATTTTGCAGGAAGAAAGAGCCAGCTTTCTGCCAGTATGCTGCAAAGCTTTGGCGTGCTGGATGGCGATAAGATTTCGACAAAGAATTCCAAATATGCGGCTTATTTCATTGATAAGCTGAAAGCATTGCCGCCGCAGGGAGTTATTAACTATTCGGATATCTTTGAAGAGAAATTCATGGGCGATTTTGAAGATAAACATTTCAAGATCGGGTATATTTTCACACCTATCATTTTCCTTGCCATGGTCTACGATGGCTATGCCGTTATCACGCTTAAGAGCGGAAAAACATTGACAGCCTCCAATCTTGATGAAGTGCCTAAGACGAACGTAACAGATCTCTATGAGTTCAAGTTCCTCTCCAGACCGTCGGAAATGGCGATGGCCGAGTTGAAGGCATTGTTTGGTGTGTTGGATATCAATCCGGCACTGTTGGACAATCAGGCTACCCGCGCAAAGTGTGTAGAAGAGCTTTTGAAAAAGGCACAGTCAAACAGCAATGCCGCTGTAGTTGCCAATACGAAGCTTAGTCAGGATTTCACACTTTGGGGTGAGTCGTTGGTGCCGTCAGCAAGAATCGATCAGCTGAAGAAGGCTTGCCAAAATGTAAGAGACGAATTCAGCAACTATCAGGCTCGTTTCAATACTCCGGCGAAATTAAACAATTTCAGCCTCACTATGGAGCAAATCGACTCTCTGGCAGATGACATTGCTGCGATTCATAAAGTTAGTGAATATCTTACATTCAAAACTGGCTGCACAGCGATTGTTTCCTATATGACCAGCATCGAGACGGTAGAGCTTGGCGATGCGTTTACTCGCGAGCTTGATGAAGCGAAAGAGGCATTCCGCACAATTCGCGACAGTATTTGGGATGGCGAAGTCGGTGATGTTGCTACACAGAAAGCGGAAGCAGAGCTGAATAAAATTAAAACAAAGTATATTGATCTGTACTTTGAAGAACATAAGAAGAAACGATTGGATATTACGGATGCACAGCGCAGAGGCAAAATCCAGGAGGGTCGGACACTGCTCAGTCTTCGCAAGCTGCGAAGTATCGACATTCTCTCCGTTGCGAAAATGACGGATTTGGAGAATGAGTTGTCTAACCTGAAAGTTTGCTATGAGCTGACACCGGAAGAATTAAAATCTTCTGCGGTATGCCCTCACTGCCACTTCCGTTTGGATGACAATGTGCAGCCGGTTCATGGCAAGCTGGATAATATCGAGGCTCGTCTGGACTCTCTGCTTGAGGAATGGACTAAATCTTTGTTGGATACGATTTCTGATCCGATTGTCGCAAGCCAGAAGGAATATCTGAGCGATGCACAGCAGAAAGCGATTGACGAGTTCATAACAACAAAAGAGTTGCCGAAACGCGTGGACGATTTCTTTGTCAAGGCAATTCAGTCACTGCTCAAAGGATTTGAGCCGGTAGTAGTAGATGCGGATGATCTGATTGAGAAGCTGACGATGCTTCCACCGTTGGATGAACAGGCTTTCCGCCAAAAAGTCAGCGATCTGATAGGCGGATATACCAAAGGCAAGGATGCGGGCAAGCTGCGCATCATTGTTAAAAAGTAACCCAGATTACATTGAAAGCGAGGCGAAGCGAGTGTTAATGAATTCGTCGGAGTATATCTCCATTGTTGAAAATATCAAGCGAGAGATAACTGATGCGCAGTACCGTGCAGCAGTGCATGTGAATGCGGATATGTTGCTTCTCTATTATGACATCGGGACTATCATCAACGAGCATAAATCTTGGGGAAACAAGTTTATTGATAATCTTGCTGCTGATATTCGCATGGCTTTCCCAGAGAGCAAAGGTTACTCAGTTCGTAATCTGAAATATATGGCGAAGTTTGCCGAGGAATATCCAGATCGAGAATTTGTGCAACAGGTTGTTGCACAAATTCCATGGGGACAAAATATTGTTCTTATGGACAAGATATCCGATCAAAAGGAACGGGAATGGTATATCAAGAAATCTGCTGAAAATGGCTGGTCTCGAAATGTGCTGGTGCATCAGATCGAAAGCGGGCTATATCAGCGGCAAGTGCTGGTTGATAAGGTTTCCAATTTTGAGAGCCGCTTGCCGTCACCGCAAAGCGAGTTGGCAGTTCAGACCATGAAAGATCCGTATGTGTTCGACTTTATCCCGTTCCGTGAAGATATGGTGGAGAGGGATATTGAGCAAGCGCTTGTCCGCGATGTTACGAAGCTTCTTCTGGAGCTTGGTACAGGATTTGCATTTTTAGGAAATCAGTACCATCTCAATGTCGGCGGTGATGATTTTTACATTGACCTGCTGTTTTATAACCTGAACCTGCGGTGCTATGTAGTCATTGAGCTAAAGACGGGAGATTTCAAACCGGAATATGCCGGCCAGTTGAATTTCTATTTGTCGGCAGTAGACGGAATCCTGAAGAAAGAAGAGGACAATCCATCCATCGGCTTGCTGCTCTGCAAGAGCAAGAACAATCTGGTTGCGGAATACTCCCTTAAGGATATTTCAAAGCCGATTGGCGTGAGCGAATACAAAGTCACCAGCAGTCTGCCGGACGACTTGGAAAAGCAGCTGCCGTCGGTTGAAGACATTCAGAAGAGAATCAGGTAAATTGTGCAGATGGTGTTTGCACAATTTAGAAAACGAAAGCGAGGAAACAGCTATGGAACCCAGAAAGCTGACCAAAGAGGATATAGATAAGGTACGCGATATCGAAGGCTTCCCCATTGGCACAGATGAGGATATTATTGCCCTGTCCGATGCGCCGTACTATACTGCCTGCCCGAATCCTTTTATTGAGGAGTTTATCAAGGAGAACGGCACGCCTTATGACGAGGCAACGGATGATTACCATCGTGAGCCGTTTGCGGCAGATGTGAGTGAGGGTAAAGGTGATGCTATCTATAATGCTCATTCATATCATACTAAAGTTCCGTATAAAGCTATCATGAATTACATACTCCATTATACATTCCCGGGAGATGTGGTTTTAGATGGTTTTTGTGGTACTGGCATGACAGGTGTGGCAGCACAAATGTGCGGGAGCAGTGATAGAACACTGGAAACAGCGTTTACACTTAAGAACAAAGGTATTGAATGGGGGGCAAGAAAAGCGGTATTAAGTGATCTTTCCCCTGCTGCGACATTAATTGCGTATAACTATAACCATTCTGTGCACGATATCGTTGGGTTCAAAAATAGGTGCGCTACGATTATAAGTGAGTGTCGCAAACAGTTTGGATGGATGTTTGAAACAAACCATACAGATGAATCAGCACAAGAGAACTTGTTCTCTTCGAAAGAAATCAAAGGGACTATTAACTATACCGTTTGGTCAGATGTATTTATCTGCCCGCAATGTGGTCATGAATATGTTCACTGGGATGTGGCGGTGGATAAGGAAAAGAAAGAAATACGCGATAAAATGTATTGTCCACATTGTAAGTGCGAACTTTCAAAACGAACTAGCGAGCGGTACTTTGAGGACAAATACGATGAAAATACAGGCTCAATTATCAGAGTCGCGAAACAAGTTCCCGTGTTGATAAATTACACCTTCCTTGGGCACAGATACGACAAAGTGCCAGATCAAAACGACTTGGATGTGCTCGATAAAATTGAGAATATGCACATTGAGTGTTGGTATCCGCGTAATCGCATGTGTGAAGGCAGAGAAGCTCGCAGAAATGATGCGGCAGGAATATTGAATGTTAATCAGTTTTTCACGAAAAGAAATCTAGCTATCATTAGCTATGTATACTCGGCTGCCGAGAAGCTTGAAAAAGATGAAAAATTAGCATTGCTGTCTGCTATTCGTGGAGCAATGTCATATGGAACCAAAATGGTGAAAGTAAATGTTGGAAGACTGCTTAATGGTGGTGGTACTTTTTCATTTGGTGCTGTTACAGGAACATTATATATGCCGAGTATATCGGCGGAAAGACCCATTATTGATGCGATAGAAAACAAGATTGATAGTATTAGCAAGATTTTTTCAACATATCCAGAAAAAAAAGAAATTGCAATCAGTACGGGCTCAACAACAAAAATCACAATGGTGCCTGATGATTCGATAGATTATATTTTTACCGACCCTCCATTTGGGGACAATCTCAATTATTCTGAGTTGAATTATATGTGGGAATGTTGGGAACGATTACTTACAAACAATAAAGCAGAAGCAATTGTAGATAAAACACAAAAGAAGGAAATTTATGATTATCAGATTCTTATGGAAAATTGTTTTGCCGAGTACTACAGAGTGTTGAAACCAAACAGGTGGATAACAGTTGAATTCCACAATTCAAAAAATGCTGTTTGGAACGCAATACAGGAAGCAATTACAAAGGTTGGATTTATAATTGCAGATATTCGCACATTAGACAAACAACAAGGAAGCTTTAAACAAACAACTACGACATCCGCAGTTAAACAGGATCTTGTTATTTCAGCCTATAAGCCAAAAGATAGTTTCCATAGAGAATTTCTTTCTAAAGCAGGTTCTGAAGAAACAGCGTGGGCATTCGTTCGTCAACATTTAGAAAATATTCCTGTTGTTAATATCAAGAATGACAAGATTGAGATTGTTGCCGAGCGTCAAGCATACCTGCTCTTTGACCGTATGGTGGCTTACCACATCATGCAGGGTATTCCTGTGCCGCTGGATGCCACTGATTTTTATCGCGGATTGGATGAAAAGTTCCTGAAACGCGATAACATGTACTTCCTGCCGGATCAGGTCAACGAGTACGACACGGCGCGTATTAAAACAGATGTAGAGAACATTCAGTTCTCCTTGTTCGTAACCAATGAGAAGACAGCTATTTCCTGGCTGTATCAGCAGCTGGATGAGAAGATGGATGGCCCGCAAACCTACGCTGAGATTCAGCCGAAGTTCATGCAGGAAGTCAAGAGCGTTGACCGTTATGAGGCAATGCCGGAGCTGTCTGTCATTTTGGAAGAAAACTTCCTTCAGGACGAAAACGGCCGCTGGTATATCCCGGATGTTACCAAAGAAGGCGATGTTGCCAAGCTGCGCGAGAAGAAGCTCTGGAAGGAATTCGAAGGCTATCTGAATAGCAAAGGTAAGCTGAAATCCTTCCGCTCCGAGGCTATCCGCGTTGGCTTCAGCCGCCTGTGGAAGGACAAGAACTATCAAGCTATCGTAGCCATCGCTGAGCGTCTGCCGGAGTCTACCATCCAGGAAGACCCGAATCTGCTCATGTACTACGATATTAGCCTGGGGAGAGTGTAAGATGCCAAACATCATGCAGAAATGGATATATAACCTGTCTGCCGGTGCTCCGCTCCTAATTGTATTTGCAATCGTTTGGTATTGCGAAAAGAAGACATGGACTGTATCGATTATCTGTATCTGTGCGGCCATTCTGTTGATGGTGTTGATGCTGGTTGCGTTTGCTTATGGCAAGCGCAACCTTCCACCAATCACAATAAATGTTACGGATGTATCTCCACATGATGCATGGATTGTGGCATATATCTTTTCCTATCTCTTTCCATTCGCCAGCATGGCCGTAGATGATTATAATTTGCTGCTGTTTATTGCCATTCCTGCGGCTGTCGTGCTTGTGGCTCCGTTTGTAAACTCAGCAGTTCCGAATCCGTTTTTGTTTTTACATGGGTACCATTTTTATCAGATTGGTACTCAGAATGGCGTTTCTGGATACGTTTTAATAAGCAAGCGAAAAATCAGAAATGCCAAGGAAGTAAAAAGAGTCAACCGAATTTTTGAATTTTTGCTGAAAGATGTGGAGGTAATTTGATGTTTGAGAACAGTTCCGTATTGGTTATATGTGCGGATAACGATAACACCATCATGAGGATTGAGATTGATGCTGATACGCAGAAATCAATTTGCCATACATTTGCTGAAGCAGTGCAAAGCCTAACATCCGATAAAGAAAAAGTCGAGTTTGATGGCAGATATAAGCCTGAACAAGATGAAATTTTACACATCAGCAATTTTCAGTTGGCGGATGAGATAAAGGATGCAGTCAGAAATCCTATCGGGGTTGCAGCCTATGAGAAAACGAATGGAGAATATCCACCTATCAAGGCTGTATTTGTAGGCGAAAAAGTTGATGAAGGTGATACAGAAAAGTTCTCTGTTGCTTTTCAGCGCTTCCGCAAAGAACAGTATATTTCCACGTCCAATTTTAATCTGTTCTGGTCAAATAATACTTTTCGCCATGAGAAATCATATGGGATTAGTATCTCAGACTCAATAGACTGCTTTTATGCGCCTGATGAGGAATTGCAATTCATATCCTTCTATTATGCAAGGCAGGTTTTTGACCTGAGTGGGTATTATCGTTCGGCAACGACGCAAGAAGTGACTTCATTCACTTCTAATGAAAGCTTGAGCTTTGAAAACGCGGAAGGCTTTGAAACGATGGCGAATTCTTCGATCCGCAGGAAGATTGCCGCGATTAACGATTCGGAAGTCCTGAAAAAATATCAGGCTATCGAAATCAAACGCTTGGCTCAGAAATCCGGAATTACAATTACCGTAAAAAACAAGCAGATTGTTATTCCAAACGACAAGGAGCAGGTAAAGGTAATCCTTGGATTCCTTGATGAAGAAGCCTATAAAGGCCCTTTTTCTCAGGTGACATTTCTGGCAAATTCTAAGAGGAAGGTACCAAATCAGTGAAACGTTAATGAGTATCCCGAAGATGGAGGGCTACATGAAAATATCCAAAATTCGAGTACAAAACTATAAGCTGCTAAAGGATGTGTGTATCCCAATAAACCCAGACATCAATGTTTTCGTAGGTGAAAATGATGCTGGTAAGAGTACGCTTCTTGAAGTTATATCGATCATAACGTCCGGCAAGCTGAATGGATATGCTTTTAGCAAGCAAATCAAGGACAATATGTTCAATATAGATGTCCGCAATGCATACATAGCTTCGCTTAAGGATGTAAATCCATCTGGCCCGCCTCAACTAATCATGGAGGCCTATTGTGAAGGCGGTAATGCACTGTATAGCGGCAGCAATAATTCATTAAGTGAAGATATTGCCGGAATACGCGTAGTCGCAGAATTTGACAACCAATATGAGCGCGTTTACAAAGAAATGCTTGTAGCCGGTGAAGTGAAAGATATACCGGTTGAATTCTATCGTGTCGATTGCAAATATTTCAGCGGAGAGCCGGTGATTTACCGCTATTGCCCTATAAAATCTGTTTTCGTTGACACTACGCGGAAAGATTATACCGGTGTGGTGGATAGATTCGTATCGGAAAATATAACGCAATACCTTTCGCCAGAAGATCAGGTTGATCTGAGTATTGCCTATAGAAAAGTACGCGCTAATTTTAGTGACAGTGGCACCATCACAAAGCTCAACGAGGAATTAAAGAAGGGTCAAGCGCTCAATGGAAGGGCATTTTCTCTTGAGCTTAGAGAAAATGATGTGGATGAATGGAAACGCCAGATGGCTATTTCGATTGATACTATTCCATTCGAGCAAATAGGCTTTGGAACCCAAAACACAATAAAGGTTGAGCTTGCGATTGCCCACGATGCCGCAGAAGTGAACATGATTCTCATGGAGGAACCGGAAAACTGCCTGTCGCACACAAATATGGCCAAGCTGGTTCATCGCGTTTCTTCAACTGAAGGAAAACAGATATTTATTTCAACGCACAGCAGCTTTATTGCAAATAAGCTGAATTTAGGGAATCTGCTGCTTGTTGAAAAAGGCGAAGTGAAGCCGTTCCGAGATTTACCGACCGAGACTATCGGTTATTTCAAGAAACTCCCTGGATACGACACATTGCGCCTTGTGCTGGCAGAAAAAGTCGTTCTCGTAGAAGGTCCTACAGACGATCTTATCATTCAACGAGCATACAAGGATAAAAAGGGCTGTCTTCCAAGTGAAAATGGGATTGATATCATAGCTGTCGATTCTCTGGCATTCAAGCGTTATTGTGACATCGCTGTAATTCTTAAAAAGGAAATTGCAGTCGTAACGGATAACGATGGCAACATAGCCGTGAGTATCAATGAAAAATACAGTGAATATAAAGACTCTCCGTATATAAGAATCTTTCATGAGAAGAATGAAACTCTTAACACAATAGAACCTTCTGTTTTAGCTGTGAACTGTGATGCAGACGGAGCACCATCCGAAGAGTTTAAGACCGTAATCTCATGCGGAACGTCGCTAATGAATAGAGATTACGATGGAATATTGGGATTCATGAGCAAAAACAAGTCAGAATGGGCAGCGAGAGTATTTGATTCGGAGACTAGTATTCATTATCCGGCATACATCGAGGAACTGATAGATGAATACTGTTAGATTGGCTGCTGCTGGAGCAGGAAAAACATACGGAATATGTTGCGAAGCGCTTGAGGAAATACGAGAAAATGAGTGTGCCCGTGTACTTATGGTCACATATACAAACAGGGGTGCGGAAGCTATCCGCACAGAACTAGAAGCGCAGAATTATGGCGTATTACCGGCTGGCATAGTCGTCTATACATGGTATCAGTTTCTTTTGAAGGAACTTATAAAACCATATCAGACGTACATAACAGGTATAAACCAACTCGTTTCTCTTGATTTCACGCTTGAACATTTGCGGAATTATGCTTCTGCTGGCACAGCAAGGCGATACATTACTGATTCCGATAATGTCCGCTCCGAAGAAGCAAGCAATTTGATCTTACTGCTTGATGAACGGAGTGGCCATAGGGTCTTTTCACGGCTGGAAAGGGCATATTCATCAATTTATATAGATGAGGTACAAGACTTGGCGGGGCGCGATATTGATATATTGCAAAAACTGTTTGAATCAAGTCTTTCCGTAGTTTGTGTAGGAGACAACAAGCAGGCAACTTTCCAGACTCATAATACAAGAACTAATAAAAAGAAGTCAGGGAAAAATATTTTCGACTTTTTCTCGGAGCTTCAAGGAATAGGAAGCGTACAAATTCAGGAGTCGCTGAGTAGTAGACGCTTTAATCATCAGATTTGCAGCTTTGCAAATCGCGTATATCCGAATGATAAAAACATCACATCGAATATGACAGAAGAAACAGAGCATGATGGAGTGTATTTGATTGCCAAGGAAGATGCTTCTAAGTACTTTGAGTTCTTTTTGCCGCAGGAACTTAGATTCAATAAAAATACAGTCGATACATGCGGATATAATGTTGTGAATTTTGGCGAGTGTAAAGGGAAAACATATCCTCGTTGCTTAATTCACGCCAACAAAACATTTATCGACTTTCTAAAGGGGAAAACACTGAAAGCTCCTGAAAAATACTATGTAGCTGTCACAAGGGCAAAATACAGCAACGCCATTGTTGTAGATGCATTGTTTGGTGCGGCTGGATTTGAAAAATGCAAGATAATGCTTGGAGATCAGGAGATTGAGGCTGAGAAGTTTATTTGTAGCTGAGGTGAAGTAAGAATGTTTAATATCGGCGATTTTGTTTTTGATTCCGTAGCCGGTGCCAATGTGCAGATTATGGAGCGCATTGAACTGTGGGGATATACATCCTATAAGGTGTTCAATCCGTCCAACGGCAGCGTATACAAGGCGAACGGAGAACAACTGAAGATGGGAGGCAGTGAAGCGCAGCTTGATGAGAATTATCTGCGCTATGTTACGCTGCTGTCCAAAATTAAAAACGAGACATCCGCCGGTGTTCTTTCTTCTCTATCCAGCGGAGTGATCCCATTGCCGCATCAGCTGCATGTTTTACAGCGAGCTTTGGAAACACGCAATATCCGTTATATTCTGGCGGATGAAGTTGGTCTTGGTAAGACCATAGAAGCCGGCATGATTATCAAGGAACTAAAAGCCAGAGGTTTGATTACGCGCATCCTGGTCGTTTGTCCTACCGGACTGGTAAGTCAGTGGTCTGTTGAGATGCAGGAGAAGTTCCATGAGAAATTCCAGGTGATTTTGCCATCCGATTTTGATACCATACGCCGTCTTACAGATAATGAAGATGTCTACGGCCAATTCGATCAGGTCATCTCCCCTATGGATTCCATAAAGCCGGTGGAAAAGCACGCAGGCTGGTCAGATGAGCGCGTAGAAAAGTATAATCAGGAGCGTGTTGAGGCCATTATCAATAGCGGATGGGATTTGATCATCATCGACGAGGCGCATCGAGTTGCGGGTTCATCAAGCGATGTGGCACGTTATAAACTGGGATATCTGCTTTCACAGGCAAGTCCTTATCTGCTTTTATTAACGGCAACACCGCACAATGGCAAAACAGAGCCATTTTTGCGCTTGATTCGTCTGTTAGATGAACAAGCCTTTCCGAACTACAAATCTATCGTCAAGGAACAAGTAGCGCCATATCTGATTCGATCAGAAAAACGAGAAGCCATCGATAATAACGGAAACCTGCTTTTCAAAAAAAGATATACACATTTGGTGGAACTGACCTGGGATGAACGCCATTCGCTTCAGCGTCAGCTATATGAGATGGTAAGCTCATATGTTTCCAAAACCTATGACAAGGCACGCCGCAATCGGAAAAAGAATATGTGCCTTATCTTTTTGATGATTATTATGCAACGCATGGTAACAAGTAGTACGGCAGCGGTGCGGCAGAGCCTTGAGCGTCGCTTGCATGTATTGCTTGAAGAGGAAACGCGTGCAAACACCATGAGTGAAGCTGATTTGGATGAGCGAGATATTGAAAATGGTGATGCGGATGCTTTAGAGGCAATATCGCTTGACCGTACAGCAGAAATCGAAGAGCTGAAGATGATTATTTCTACAGCAAAGCAAGCTGAATTTCAGCATCATGATGTTAAGGTTGATGCACTGTTCGACACGATTGATGCGCTTCAGAGCGAAGATCCGGCACAAAAGATTATTCTGTTTACAGAATTTGTCGGGACGCAGGTTTACCTAAAGGAGCTTCTGGAATCCAGAGGGTATTCGGTAAGTGTCCTAAATGGCAGTATGGATATTGAAGAGCGCAATAATGCTTTGAAGGAGTTCAAAACGAGCACAGGTATCTTTATTTCGACAGATGCCGGTGGCGAGGGTCTGAACTTACAGTTTGCAAATATCATTATCAACTACGATTTACCATGGAATCCAATGAAAATTGAACAGCGTTGCGGTCGTGCAGATCGTATCGGTCAGCAGCGCGATGTACATATTTACAATATGATTGTCAGCGACACAGTGGAGAGCCGTGTCCGGGAAGTCCTGGAAGAAAAGCTTTCTGTCATTATGAAGGAGCTTGGCGTTGACAAGTTTTCCGATGTGCTGGACAGCGAAGTCGCGGAATGTGATTTTACGGATGCCTATATGAATTCCATTGGACATGCATCCCGCATCGAGGAGAATATTTATTCTGTCGAGAAGGAAATGCGCCAGCAGGCGGCGAATGCTATCAAGTATAAGGACATTCTCCATGAGGAAAAGGATCTGACACAGCTGGTGGGAAAGGAATCTAATTTCGATGTAGACACTGCTTTGCGTCAAATGCTGGCCTATTACGAATCATGGAAAGGTAATGATTTGACGTTGATTGACAGAATCAGTATCAATGACGACATGATTACAAGGCATCTTGGTGGCAGTATCGTGCAAGATCACTCTGGTCAGCTGCTATCGGTTGGAATTCGTAATTTTCCGAATGAAGCTGGATTTTTTATGCTTTGGGAGCTATCAGTATCCGAGGATACGCAGGATAAGCGCATAATTCCTATTTTTGTGAACGAGTCTTATGTACTTCGTCCGATGGCTGGCAGCAGAATTATGGATGTTTTTCTGGATGGAAATAGCCGTTTGGATTGTCATATGGCAGCCAATATTAAGGAGGAAGATTATCAGAACTTGCAGGAAATCTGCATGAATTTCGCATATAACGCTTTTGTTGAATTGAAGGATAAGCAGACAAAACGGAGTAGTGAGCAGTACGAAAAGTACAAGTATGCGTTATCGCTTCGAAGAGAGGCAGCAGAGCATATAGGTATCGAGAATATACGTCGCTCAAGAATAGCAAAGCTTGACCAGGAAGAGCGTGAAATTGAAGCAGAGCGCAAGCGAAGTGGTACTGTTCTACCGGATTTCCGACTGATGATGTTGGTTCGATTGGAGGCTTAAGTAATGTTTGAAGATTATGTATATGGAAAGTCTCCGGCATCATATGCAAACTTCATATGGATAAACGATACAGACTGCCTGAATCGGCTTACGGCGTATGTGGAGGCTTTTGCTAAGCATGGTTTTGATATAGTCGAATATAAGGATGATCTTAGCTTTCGTATCGAATATGAAGAAAAATTAAATGCCGGAGAGAAAAAACTTGCTGTATTGAATTCAGGGAAAAAATACATTCCCTACGATGTTTTAAACCGTTTTGAAGTTTATACGGCATCTTTACGCGCGCTTTTTCCAAAACTGAATGCAGACGCACTACGACACAAATCGTCAATGGATTTGGATTTGCTGACGATGGTTGTTTCAAAGAATTATGACAATTTGACTGATGAGGAACAGACGGAGAAGTTCTTTGAGAAGATTGTTTTTAGCAAAGAGAATCTGTTGAGTTTTTTTCAATCAAAATTAGAGAAGATACTTCAACTCGCGACAAGTAACCCATCCTACCGAGATTGGTATCGAGTTGCAGAGGAAAAAGCTCAGATTGACCGATATTCTGTTCAATATGGATTGAATATCGACACAAGTAAGATCAATACCTTGTTCCAGAGCTATGTGCTCAAGTCGTTTGGAACATTATCTTCCAAGATCGACCGCAAAACACCGGTATTGGTGAGTCATGCTATGGAATATATGCATGAGCAGAGCGACAAGTTCGTCATCATAGTTATGGATGGTATGTCGGAGTTTGATTGGAATATTATTTCTGAATCATTTTCAGATGTTGACTACGAGCAGGCAGCAGCCTTTGCAATGATTCCAAGTACAACTTCGATTTCGCGTCAGTGCCTTTTGTCGAACAAGTTTCCGAGCCAGCTTATCGCACCATGGGTGCAAAGCAAAGAGAAGGCAGAGTTTACCGAATGTGCCAAGGCATTGGGATATGCCGATAGCCAGATAGGATATTCTCGTGGGTATGACACGGAGTTTAACAGTTCTGTCCGCTGCGGTGCTGTTATCATCAATGATGTGGATGACATGGTACATGCTCAGCCGCAAGGACGTCTTGGAATGTATAACGATATCTCTGTCCTTTCTGATGAAGGGAAACTTCGGCATTTGTCAGAGCGTCTGCTTACAAAAGGCTTTGATGTATATATAACGGCGGATCACGGCAACACGCTGTGCAAAGGCATCGGAAGATTTGTTGGTGCCGGAGTAGATGTAGAAACAAAGAGTCATCGTATGGTGGTGTTAAAGGATTTCGCTGATAAGGAAAAGATGGCGGATAAGTTTGGGCTGATTGAATACCCGAAATATTATCTTCCCAAGGAATATGATTACTTGATCTGTAATACGGATACATCTTTGGATAATCCGGGAGAGCAGGTTATGACGCACGGTGGAATGACAATTGATGAAGTCGTTGTTCCATTTATCAAAATAAAGGCGGTACAGAACAATGGCTAAGATGGTTGGATATGCTTGTAATGTCAAATTGCAATGGCTAAATCAGGCGGTTTCAATGCTTGAAGAAGGTATGAATGAAACTGCTTATAAAGAAAAACTAAATGAGTATCTATCGTTTGAAATAGATAGTCCTACACGGTTGCGAAAGACACGCGAGATTTTGATGAATGTATGGTATTACGAATCTGAAGAAATGACACCGTTTCGTAATGAAGCATTGGAACTCATAAAGCGTTTTCCGGAAAATGCCACAGCGATTCATCTCTGTCTAATTTTCCTTGCATATCCCGTGGTAGCTGATATATGCAGATTTATGGGACGGTTATTTGATTGTCAGGACGAGATTACAAACACTGTTCTGAATCAAAAGTTGTTTGATGAATGGGGCGAAAGAGGAACACTTCAAACAACATGCCGTAGAGTTACACTTACGCTCAAAGATATGTGCATTTTGGAAAATGAAACAAAATTCCGATATAAATTGAATAAGCTGAATATCAGCAATCCAGATGTAGTTAATTTCATGATTCGTGTAGCAATGAGAACAGATGGTTCCGGCTATTATCCTTTTGTGAATCTGACAAATTTTGATTTGTTATTTCCGTTCGAGTATACGGTTACAAAACAGCAGCTGATGGAAAGTGACAAATTTACAACAGGTCTCTTCGGCGGAGAGTTATCTGTTTCATTGAACGCATAATGGCAACAATAGACCAAACATTTGAACGCCTGCATAAATCGACTTTTCGCTCACGGTTTCACCTGGCTGAAAAGGACAAGCAGTACATAGCGGATAAGGGAATAGACACGATTCAGCATCATGCTGCGGATTTTGTCCGGATGCGCCTTGCTCCGGCGGATATTCCTAATGACGGCAAGCAGACGCCGATGCGCGGACATCCGGTGTTTATTGCCCAGCACGCCTGTGCCTGTTGTTGTCGTGGATGTCTGAATAAGTGGTATCACGTTCCACAAGGACGAGAGCTAACGGAAAACGAGCAGGAGCGGATTGTGAAGCTTTTGATGGCGTGGATTAAACGGCAGCTTGAAGACAGTCAGAACAGATAGAAGGGATTGTTATGACCGATACTCGAAAGAAGGCTTCTATGTCGCAGGTGCTGACGGATATAAAGCCTTACATAATAAAGAAGTTCATGGCGGTGCCGTGTATTAAAGAACAAGATATCCAAGCTATTTGCCAAATTCTTCTGCCAAGATACAAGAATGTGCAGCTCATGCAGGGATTGACTAACACCAAACCGGATTTCCGGATTCGAGTGAAAGGTCTGTTTGGAACAGATGAAAAGATCTTCGAGGTTATAGGCGGTAAGGAAAAATCTGCAATGAAGAAACAGGATGATTTAGGCTGGATTGACCGGTTGGAGGAAATAGATGCTGCATTAGATGATTTTTGACAGCAATGGTGCACGGAGGAGGTGCTAATAAGTGAAGTGGTCTGATTACTACGAACGGTTTGATGGTTGGCAGGATAGTACACAATACAGCCGTCTGGCGTCCATTTCGGATTTTGGCCCGTCAGGAAGCCCATCTGCTGAAATTGCAGACTGCATACAGTATGTAGAACCGCGCACTGCGACAAGCATTATTCGCCGTGCTTTGGCAGCAGGTGTCAAGTTTCGTACAGCGGAGATTGCAGACATTGTAGATAGCGGCCAGATAGAGGACGAAGAGTTGCTTGGCAGATTGATTCAGGCTTATTCGGACTCCTATACAGGCGAACAGCTGGACACTTTGCTGGCCTGCTTCATCGATTCGGAACCAGTATATGCGTTGATCGATCAAATCTGTTCAAAGCCGACTCACTTTACGGAAAAGGATATTCTCGCACTGTTGCCTGTTATGCCGGATGAAGAATCTACGAATAAGCTGGTAGGCTCTACAGATGCCTGTTTTTCAGAGAATGGTTTGAACGAGTTGTGCGATTACGGCGTAGACGAATCTCTGATTAAGAAAATCTCAAGGCGAAGCGGAATACTGTATGCAGATCCGGATGGTTTTGACGAGGAAGTCATGTCTGATGAACCAAGGCCAAAGCATACAGGCTTCCTAAGCTCACTCCTTATGGGTTGGGCACTTTCTGGAGGCTCTAAAGCAAAAAACAGTGGCAAATGCACAGGAGACTGCGCGCATTGTCCGCCGCACTATGGCTACCGCTATGGACGCTGGTATTACGGTCATGGGCATGTTCATGGTTGCGAATTCGGCGGTAATGGTGGGTGCAACGGGAAGTGCAATATAGATTGAGATAGGAGCGTGGAGTATATGACCACAGAGGAATACAAAAATGCAGCGAATTTCTGGAAAGATAAGCAGTGCAAGTCAATGCCAGATGAGCAGTTAAAGACCATCGTCGAGGCGTTTCTCAGCACCAGTTCAGTCTGCGCACTGGCGACCGGAAGCGGTGATTATGTGCGCTGCACACCACTTGAGTACAGCTATCATGACGGCAAGTTCTGGATTTTCACCGAAGGCGGCGAGAAGTTCATTGGTCTGGAAAAGAACAGGAATGTCAGCCTTGCGGTCTTTGATAAGAATCCGGATTTCGGTGAGCTAAAAAGCGTACAGGTCATGGGTGCGGCAAAGCTCATAGAGCCAATGTCGGCAGAATATGTTGCTCATGCGGAATACAAGAAAGTTCCGGTGACGGCACTTCAGAAGCTTGCGGATCAAGGGCATCCGATGCACTTGATATGCGTTGAGCCTGTCAGGATGGATGTGCTGTTCTCTGAGTTTAAGAAGCAAGGATATGACAGCAGACAGAAGCTGGATTTTACACAGGAGTGACCAAGGAGGATAAACATTATGAGCAGAAAGCTTGTAGCATATTTTTCGGCGTCCGGAGTGACCGCTACGGTGGCTCAGACGCTGGCAGATGCAATCGGTGCAGATATCTTTGAGATTGCGCCGAAGGTTCCGTATACAAAGGCGGATCTCAACTGGATGGACAAAAATGCCCGCAGTACCATTGAGATGAATGATCCGGCTTCCCGGCCGGAGATTGCATCCAAACGGGACAACATGGGTGATTACGACACCATTTTTGTGGGCTTTCCGATATGGTGGTATGTCGCACCGACGATTATCAATACCTTCCTTGAAAGCTATGACCTGACCGGAAAGACGATTATTCCGTTTGCAACATCTGGCGGAAGCGGCATGGGCAAGACGAATGAGAAGCTCGCACCCAGCTGCAAGGGAGCAAAGCTCCTGGATGGCAGAGTGCTTAATCCTCACGCCAGCATCAAAGAGCTGACTGAGTGGGCGGAGAGCCTTCAGATTTGAAATCTAAACTATGAGAAAGGCGGGATGCGGATGGAATGGGCAGACGGAAAAATACGTTGCCGCTGGGCAAATCCGAAAAATGAACGGTACATCCGTTATCACGACGAGGAATGGGGCGTTCCGGTGCATGATGACCGGAAGTTCTTTGAGATGCTGATATTGGAGTGCTTTCAGGCAGGGCTGTCCTGGGAATGCGTTCTCAACAAGCAGGAGGCATTCCGCAAGGCTTTCGACGACTTCGATCTGGAGAAGGTTTGCGCCTATGATGAGACTAAGCTGGAAGCACTTCGGAAGAATCCTGGAATTATCCGCAACCGCCTGAAGATACAAGCTGCCGTCACCAATGCAAAGGTGTTCCGTGGGATTCAGAAGGAATACGGCAGCTTCTCAAAGTATCTCTGGCACTGGACGGACGGCAAAGTGATTCATGAAACCGGACGGACAAGCTCGGAGTTATCAAACAGTATATCCAAGGATTTGAAAAAGCGCGGCATGAAGTTCGTAGGGACTACGATCATTTACGCCTATTTGCAGGCAGTAGGGGTGATCTATTCTCATGAGCCGGGATGCTTTCTGGCGCATCGAGATTAAGAACCACGACAGTGCTGCGGATGATAGCATTCTTCCGATATCTCATAAAAGCCGCAGAGATGCGGCTTTTTGAAGGTGCACGGGTTAGCGCAATCTAACTTGCCAAAATAGGAAAACCTTTTGCTGGAGCTCTCGTTTTTGAAAGGATGTGTCTAAGACATGGAGAGATATTTGATGGAAACGCCGATGCTGGATTTCTCCGCTCCGGCGATACAAAATTTGATCGAACAGCGTAGCTGGCATTTACTCGGTGAATTTGAGCGTATCAAGGCAATTTATAAATACGTCCGGGACGAGATACTCTTCGGCTACAACACTGATGACAGCATCCCCGCCTCAAAGGTACTCGCCGACGGCTACGGCCAGTGCAACACCAAAGGAACGCTATTCATGGCGCTGTTGCGCGGATGCGGCATCCCATGCCGCGTCCATGGCTTTACCATTGAAAAAAAGCTGCAAAAGGGCGCAATGACCGGGTTTGTGTATGCCCTTGCACCGAAAAATGTGTTTCACAGCTGGGTGGAGGTGTATCTGGACGGTATATGGTATGAGCTAGAGGCGTTTATTCTCGACAAGGCATATCTTGAAAGTCTACAAGCGATCACCCCCGACTGCACCGGTGCATTCTGCGGCTACGGCGTGGCGGTGCGCGATCTCCATCACCTTATGATTGATTTCAACCGCAACAACACCTATATCCAGAGCGAGGGCATCAATCAGGACTTCGGCATCTATGACAGCCCCGACGAGCTGCTGCGTGAGCACGGTCAGGAAATGTCGCGGCTCAAGGCCTTTGTCTACAGAAAGCTCGGGCGTCATCTGATGAACGCCAATGTGAAGAAAATACGAAATTGCAGAAACTGATTAACCAATAATTACGCAGTCATCATCTTGGTGGCTGTGCGATTATATTTTTCAGTGCATTACTTCTGATCACCATAGCCGATATGGAAAATGAATATCGGCACACTTTATTACCGATACTACGCAATAGCGTTGCAATGGAGTACAGCCTATTCGCCATAACGCATAGGCGTAGCGCCGGTATAAAATTATAGTGTAGCGAGGTGGTGATCAGATGGATTTGATAGCCCGTATACAGGAGCTTCTTGCCCAGCGCGGGTGGTCACAATACCAGCTCGCCAAGGAAGCGGATTTGTCACAATCTACGATTTCAAGCATGATCAATCGTGGAAATACGCCGACAGTTCCGACAATAGAAAGCTGCTGTAAGGCATTTGGAATTACGATGGCAGAGTTCTTTGATGCGGATTTGCAGGACAAAGAATTCACTCTGGAAGAGAGAAAGCTCATAAGTGACTGGAGGAATCTCACTCCGGAGATGAAAAAGGCAGTGCTTCAGATGGTATCTGCTGCGCTTCCGGATAAGCTTGGATAGGAAAACAAAATAAGGATGGCCGTACAGAGTCCTCTGTATGGTATGCAAAGGCAAGGAATGTTCGGTCTTCCAAAGAGATCGGGTGTTCCTTGTTTTTGTTTCAGCGAAGGGAGGCTGGAAGTATGAACGAAAGCAATGAAACCCTGCTTTTGGAAGTTGCTGACCCGGAACTGCGCCGACTCTTGATCGAGTTGGTAAACGCATTGACCGGCGTGAGCGATACGAAGCGTCGCATTGACATGCTCCTGGACAGCGCAATCGCATTTTATGATTCTGATCGTGCATATGTGATCGAGGGAGATACGGAGCTTGTCACCGGCATTAACACCCATGAGCGATGTGCTATCGGTGTTGAATCTCAAAGAGATACACTGAAAGATATGCCGCCGGATGTTTATGTGCACTGGCTGGGCGTATTCCACCGGTTTGAAAACATCGTTATTACAGACATGGAAGAGCTAAAGTGCAAGCGCCCACACGAATACAAATATTTTAGTGATTCCAATGTGAAATCCATTATCGTTGTACCGTTTAGCAAGCGTCTCAGTCAAGGCTTTGTCGGAGTTGACAATCCAAAGAGACATATGACAGACGCTTTGCCGCTTCGGGTTTTATCCTACGCTGTGGTACTGGAGCTGAACGAGTTGAAGCTGACGCGAGAAAAAGACGCTTTAATGCAGGTTTCACAGTATCCGGAAAGCACTGCCTATGTGCATCTGCTTGGACATTTTACAATCTCGGCACGCGGCGGAACGCTTTATCAAGATCAATTCAGCCAGCAGGGACAGGCGCTGCTTGCTATGCTTTTACTTCATCCTGGCAAAAGCTTCTCTTCTAATGAAATATACGACATCATTTCTCAGGACAAGGAATCTGACAACCCAACCGGCGTAGTCAACAATGCACTCTATCGTCTCCGCAGCAATCTGGATATCATTGGTTTGAAGGATTTGGTTCAGTATGCTCGCGGCGCATACTCTTTGAATCCCCGTTTTAATGTGGAGAGTGATGTGCAGCGCTTTTTGAAGTTTTATCAGGCAATGAAAGAAACAAAGGATTTGGACAAAAAGCTGGAGCTTTGTCATAGTGCTCTTCAGCTTTATCACAATCCGCTTCCTGAATCCTTGAGCGACAGTGTTCGCTGGACGCTGGAGTGCGCTAACCTGAACACGAAATTTCTGAATGCCGCGCTGGAGTGTGTTAAGATTCATATGACGAAGGGCGAATACGCACTTGCTTACGAGGTTGCTCATGACGCCTCGGATATTGACCCGCATGAACCGCGAATGATGCTGCTAATGGCAAAAGCAATGAAGCTTGACAGACGCCCGGGATTGAACGGTTACGCAAAGAGTATTTTACGGTTCCTCAATAAGGATGAACGCGCTCAGCTTGAAGAAATACTGGATGATAACGGTCAGGAATGATCTGTGTGATTGCGCTGAGAGTGTGTTGTGATTGAAATGTGATTCTGCTGAGAGTGAAATGTGATTGGATTGAGAGTCAAATGTGATTGAAATAAGATTTTTCTGATATTCGTTTGTGATTAGAATGTGAGAGCCCCCTGATAGCATGGATTTATCGGTTCCAAGCCGATAGTCCAAGTATCAGGGGGCTTTTTCCATGCGACCAGACCGGAGTAATTTTCTGAATCAGTGCCATAACAGCAGTACTGAAAATCAGAAAGTCAATGCCGGTCCTGTTGCAATGCCTATATGGAAACCTTCATCCCAGAGCTTAAATGCCCTGGGATTTTTTGTGCCCATTTTTAGGGCGTACCCGCGTTGCCGCAGTCCTCCCTTCCGTGATTTGGAAACCAACCAATTTTCAAATTCACGGAGGGAAACATGAAGACACCAAAAGACTTTGATTACGACATCTGGAATGATGACAGCGGCCATTATTACATTCGCGTGAAGCGCACCGGCGAGACCACAAGGGTTTCGGAAGAAGTGGTGCGGGAGCTTTGGCGCGATCTGTATCGCATGGATAAGTACCGCAAGGATACGACGATTACGGACGAGGACGGTTCTCAGCATACCCGCATTCTGTCTCTGGATGACAGATGGGCATCGAATCCGGAGCTGCGTCCCACAAAGAATGAGCCGTGGCTTCTCAGCAGAGAAAACGCATTTGAGGATATTGAGCTGGAAATGCTGGAACGGGATTTCCTCAAAACACTGACGGAGAAGCAACAGCGACTCTATCGTCTGCGCTTCAAGATGGGGCTTACTGTACCTGAGTGTGCCAAGCGGATCGGCATTAACTCAAGAAATGTAGATAAGATGATTCGGCTCATCAAGAAAAAAGCAAAAGTTTTTTTCTGATGGAGGGACGTGATTTGCCCGAAAATCCTCCTTTGATTAGTGAAGGGATATAAGAGCAAATCCTTCCTGTCGAAATTACGGCAGTTAAAACGCACATTGAAAACTAAATATACATTTCATCAGGTACGTTCCTGTGCGGGGAAAAACTTCCCAGCTGCATGATGGTGCGCCATGACACGCCTGCCCGGTTGGGTGATCACAAAAAGCAAGGCGTTGAGCGATTTTGAACCATTCTGAAATATCCGGTTGCCACGGATACAGCGATGACAGCGCGCAAGGGATAATGATACTTCCGTAACTCGCGGCTCGGCCACAATGAAGGCGGAGAGGTTAGATTCCTATGAGGCAGTATAGCAAGCTGCCGCCTGATGATTTCCCTGCCTCCGGGGGTTGAGAACGAATGGGAGGCGTATATAAACCGATGGAATTATTTCGATACGGAGGTGATGCCACTTGCATGATGACTGGGAATACCGGCGCGGTGATGTGTATCTTGCCGATCTGAATCCGGTGGTTGGTGCTGAAATCGGTGGCATCCGCCCGGTACTGGTTCTTCAGAATGATGTGGGGAACCATTTCGGCCCTACACTGAACATAGCGCCGATGACATCCAATATAGAAAAGAAGCCCGCACAGCCTACGCATTATTTGCTGGAAAATGTGCGCGGGCTGTCCAGCCCGTCCATGGTGATTCTGGAGCAGCTGAAAACGCTGGATAAGAGCAGAATTATTCGATACATGGGAAGAGTTGATCGCCGGATTTTGGAGAGTCCGGCTTTTTGTAAATGCCTTGCCGTGAGCATGGCAATCAATGATAAATCATCGAAGCGCCCGCACAGGGCGCGGAAAGGAGCCATAAATGACACTGGAAGAAATGAGAAGCGTTGATGTTCGTACCGTAAATCCAAGTACCCTGCATGACCGCAGAGATGTCCGCATTGACAGCCGTCAGCCGAAGCAAAAGCGCATCGCATCTTATCTGAGACAGATCGGAAATCCCTATTGCTATGTGGATGGCGGTGTTGTTGTAAAAATCGGTTTTACCGAGACGAAGGAAACGATTGATGACCGTCTGGAGGGATATGCCCGCAGTCAGATGATGAAGGGCTGAGGTGCAAATCGACATCCTCGACTTAGGCGGATGGATTTCCTACACTGGGAGCATGGAGGTGATAACAATGCCAGAAAGAATCTGGAATACGGCAGAGTATACCCGTCTCTCCCGTGATGACGGGGACAAGGCCGAAAGTAATTCCATCACAAGCCAGAAGGAAATTATCCGTGATTATGTGCGAAAGCATCCGGAGTTTGCAATCGTCAAAGAATATGCCGACGACGGTTATTCCGGTGTGAATTTTGAAAGACCTGGATTCAAGCAGCTGATGGAGGATATCCGGGCAAAGAAGATTGACTGTGTGATCTGTAAAGACCTTAGCCGCTTTGCCCGTAACTACATTGATGCAGGCCGGTATCTGGAGAAAATTTTTCCGTTCATGGGCGTGCGGTTTATCGCTATCAACGATAACTACGATTCCAACGGAGAGAAGGCGCAGTCAGATGCTCTGATCGTGCCGTTCAAGAACCTGATTAACGATGCCTACTGCCGGGATATATCCGTCAAGATACGTTCCCAGCTGGACATCAAGCGCAAGATGGGTGATTTCATCGGGGCTTTTGCTCCTTATGGATACTGCAAGGATAAGGAAAATAAGAATAAGCTGGTGGTGGATGAAAAAGCCGCCCGCACGGTTGAGATGATTTTCAGCCTGCGGATTCAGGGACTGTGCAACTCGGCCATTGCTGACAAGCTCAATGACCTGGGCATTTTAAGCCCGATGGAGTATAAGCGGTCACAGGGTACAAATTATGGCTGCGGTTTTCGCAGTAATGAGCAGGCGCTGTGGAGTCCCATGCTGATTAAGCGCATCCTGTCCAATGAAATCTATATCGGGACGCTGATGCAGCACAAGAGCGGTACGCCGAATCACAAGGTCAAAAAGCGTGTGGCATATGACCGTGATGAGTGGATCGTCATTGAAAACAGTCATGAGCCGATTATCCGCAGATCGGATTTTGATACAGTGCAGAACCTGATGCAGAGGGATGTGCGGACAGCACCAAAGGAAGAGAAAGTGCATCTCTTTTCCGGCTTTATATTCTGCGGTGATTGCAGGCATACCATGGTACGAAAGACAGTTCCACGCGGCGAGCGGAAATATCATTATCTCGTCTGCTCGGCGAACAAGGCAAAGCAGGGTTGCAGTCCTCATACATTCAGCGAGGACAAGCTTAAACAAATCGTTTTTCACATCATCAATGACCACATCGAGCTGATCGCCCAGGTAGAAAAGGTACTGGATTATATTGCCGCTCTACCGGAGCAGGACAGACGCATCATCAACTATGATGCGCAGGTTACGACACTGGAGAATGAAATCACCCGATATCAGGATTTGAAAGTCAATCTTTATTCGGATATGGCAGAGGGTGTCATCAGCCGTGAGGAGTACCGTGAGTTCCACGCAGGCTACGACCGCAGGATTGCCGACAGACAAAAGCAGCTTGGCAGGCTGAAGGAGGAACGCACGCAGGTCATGGAGAACAGCTCCGGAAATATCGAGTGGATCAGACAGTTTAAGCAATATCAGCATCTGACAGAGCTAGACAGGGAGTGCATCGTCCACCTGATTGAGAAAATCCTGATTTACGACGGCAAGCGCATTGAGGTCTGCTTTCGTTACCGGGATGAGCTGGAATCGGCACTTCAATATATAGAGCGTTTTGGAGATGTCCTTCCTGATGAGGAAGGAAAAGAAATCTTAGAGAGGAGGCAAGCCTGATGGCACGAAAGAAACGACAGTATTTACAGCCGGAACAGACACAGGAGCAGATACTCCCGTCTATGCCGGTTTGGGAGACCGCCATTTACGCGCGTCTCTCGATTGAAAACAGTAAAAAGAATGACGATGGAGATTCCATCGAGGGACAGATTGAAATCTGCCGTGATTATGTGTCGGAGCATCCGTATCTGCATCTGGCAGGCACCTATGTAGACAACGGCTGGACGGGTACAAATACCGACCGCCCGGAATTTCAGAGACTGCTTGCGGATATCAAGGACGGAAAGATCAAGGCACTGGTTATCAAGGACTTCAGCCGCTTTTCACGAGATTATATCGAGGCTGGAAATCTTCTGGAGAATATATTTCCAGCGATGGGCGTTCGGTTTATCTCTGTGGTTGACCGATATGACAGTTTTGAAACGGACGGTTCTGCCGGAAGCCTGCTGATCCCGCTGAAGAACCTGATTAACAGCTTTTATTCCAAGGATCAGTCCAAGAAGGTTTCTCTTGCGGTTCACGCCAAGCAGCTTGCCGGAGAACATATCCCCAGCATGATTCCATACGGCTATCGGAAATCTACTACAGAGGCATACCGCTTTGAGCCTGATCCGGAGACAGCACCGATTATCAAGAGAATCTACGCTCTATTCCTGGAAGGCAACGGCGCAAGACCGATTGTGCGTATGCTCAATGACGCGGGTATCCCATCCCCCGGAAAGCTCCGCTATCTGCGAGGAATGACCAAAAGACAGTGCTATTCCGATTGCATCTGGACACAGCAGGTCATCAAGCAGATATTGATGAACCCCACCTATATGGGCGATCTGGTCTTTGGACGGATGCCGACGGCACTGTATCTTGGCAAGCCGGACTACCGCTATGAGCCAGATGAAAGCAAGTGGCGTATTCTGCCGGATATGCATGAAGCATTAGTGAGTCGCGGTGACTTCTACAAGGTCAGAGAAATCCTTAATGAGGGACGCAGAATCAACAAGGAAAAGCTTGCTGCAAGCAGAGCCTTCCGTGAGAGTCATCCCCAGCTTTTCAAAAGCGGCATTGTCCGCTGTGGCTACTGCGGGTCGAATCTCGGATTTTGTCGTAAGAAAAACGGGACTTATGGTCAATATAGCTGCCGTAACAAACAATACGGTCGCTGCGACAATCCGGCATCTATCGGAGAAAACAAGCTTGCAGAGACCGTCTGGAATGCCATTCAGACTCAGCTTGCCCTGTATGCGGATTTCGAGGAAGTAACAAACCGTCTCAAGGATAGCGGTATGCAGACTGCAAGGCAGACGGAGCTTCAGGAGGAAATGCTGACAGTCGGTGACAAGCTGTCCAGATATCAGAAAAAGCGTGAACAACTTTATGACGACTATGTGGACGGCATTCTCTCTGCCGGAGATTACATGGAGTTCAAGAGCCGCTTCGATGCAGAGTATCAGGAGCAAAGCTCAAGGCTTAATCAGCTTTCTGTTGAGCTGGCAAAGCTGAACCGTATGCTCTCATCGGAAAACAAGTGGTTGACAAATATGCGGAATATCCGCAAGGCTCGTAAGCTGACGCCGCAGATTGCGGAGGCCATGCTTGACCACATCAATGTATATAGAACAGGATTTGCCCAGCATAGACTGGAGATTGTGTTCCGCTTTCAGGAGGAACGAGACGCACTGGAGACGGCATATCACGAAATGGAAGGAGGTGACGCCCGATGAAAAAGCTGTATCTGTATATTCGTCTGTCGGATGCAGACGATGATCTGAAATGCAAGACGGAAAGCGAGAGTATCGCCAACCAGCGTACTCTGCTTTATCGCTATATCAAGTCCCGCAGGGAATTTGATCTGTATGAGCCGGTCGAATTTGTAGACGACGGCTACTCCGGCACGAACGGCAACCGTCCTTCCTTTGAACGAATGATTGAGAGCCTGAAAAATGGTGAGGCGGATGTGGTCATCTGCAAGGACTTCAGCCGTTTCTTCCGTGACTATGTTGAAATCGGCGATTATCTGGAGCGAATCTTCCCGTTCCTGGGTGTCCGCTTCATTGCCGTCAACGACGGATATGACAGTGATGATTACAAGGGTTCCACGGCAGGCATGGAAGTGGTCATGAAATATATCGTCTACGCCTATTACAGCCGTGACCTGTCCCAGAAGATCAAGACGGTCATGAGAACACGGAAAAGCAAGGGTGAGTTTGTTGCTTCGCAGACTCCATATGGGTATATGAAGAGTCCGGAGGAGAAGCGCAAAATGGTTCCCAATCCGGATACCGCACCCATTGTGAGAAAGATATTCGATATGGCACTGGAAGGAAAGAAGAGCAACGAGATTGCAGTCTTTCTCAATGACTGCAAGATTGAAACCCCGTCTGCGTATTACATGAGGATGAATCCTGACAGCAAGAAGTTCCGGGGAACTTCGTCGGAGGCCTGCTGGACGGCGCTGAATGTGCGAGATATTCTGAAACGTCGTGAATACACAGGCGTGATGGTAACGAACAATCGCCGCTGGAAAGGACTCGACAATCCAAGGACAGTCCGGCTGGATGAGTCCGAGTGGAAGGTTATTCCTGATTGTCATGAGGCGATAGTCAGCGAGGCAGAATTTGAGGAGGCACAGAAGATATTCCGTAAGGTGCGAAAGGCAGAAAAATTACCAAACCAATACCTTCTTCGCAGATTGATCCACTGTGGTAACTGCGGGCGTTCCATGGAGCGCCAGAAGCATAATCCCGCCGTATATTATCATTGCTGTAAGTCATCCGCGAACAAAGAGACCAGATGCCCTGTGGGAGAACGCTTCTACGAGAAAGAACTGGAGCGTGTGGTTCAAAATGACTTGCTGGAAAAGCTTCGGTTACTAGTGGAGGCAGATGAGCGGCTGCGTGAGACGGTTGCTTCTGCCAAAGGCACAGAAGAGAACCTGCGCTTCCGGCTGGATCAGATAGAAAAAAGGCTCAAACAGATATCGCTGAATCGTACCGGAATCTATGAGAAATACGCTGATGGTGCTCTGAGCCGGGGTTTGTATCTGGCGGAACGGGATAGGCTTTATGCTGAAGCCGGTACATTGACCGAAGAAAAGGACAAACTGGAAAAGGAACTGTTATCTCTTGTTCGGAGTAAGAATCACGATATGACAGATACGGTTCAGAAGGCGAAGGAGGTGCTTTCAGCAAGCGAGCTTACCAACGATATGCTCCTGTTCTTCATTGATCGTGTGAATGTCTACACGGGCATGAGAGTGGAGATTATCTACCGGTTCTCGGATGAGATTGCAGAAGCTATTTCAGCCGCTGAAAATGGCTAAGAATAAGGCACAGTGCGGATTTCGGATTGTTTCGGGTACCGCGCTGTGCTATACTTTATTTTGAGATATTAGGCTCAAAACGCAATGCATCCTGATGCAATATGCAGAAAGGTAGGACACCAGCTTGGCTTTGACAGCCCCATATTTTTTTAGTCTTTGCTTAACACCAGCAAAT
>Ga0129310_1000315_pt1 | contig 63262 bp, 61 predicted proteins | sample Go1ome_2_FD_94433 | JGI IMG/M metagenome (GOLD analysis project Ga0129310, IMG submission 94433) | Western lowland gorrila individual fecal microbial communities from Wisconsin, USA - Go1022A metagenome | ecosystem: Host-associated > Mammals > Digestive system > Large intestine > Fecal | place...
CAGCCATACAGTAGCGGTATTGTCATTAGGATGAATACCGATGATGCCAGGCTTGCGGAAGAAATCACCATCCAGATACAACTTTACATTGCACTGCTGGTTGTTCAACAAGCCCAAAGGAGACACAGAGCCAGGCTTAATGTGAATCAGCTCCCAGAGATCCTCTGCTGAGGCAAAGCTAAGACGCCTTGTACCATGCTCCTGACGAAATTCCTTTAGATCCACCCGCTTAGGGCCGCAGACCGTAATCATATAATAATTCCGCTTTTTATCATCTCTTATAAAAAGATTTTTGGCATCACACTGAGGATAAGGCAGTTCCACGCTGATAGCTTCCTCCATGCTGAATACAGCCTCATGCTCTGTTATTTCATGCCAAATATTTTTCTCGTCCAAATAGTCGAAGATTTCCTGTTTATCCAATATTTACACCTCAATAATTTATACTTAGTCATATTTTAGTATATACTATCTCCTTATTATAGACAATTTATTTTAGAAAAAAAGACAGATGAGAAAGAATATGGTATATTTAGTATAAGATATTTTTTATAACAATGGATGTGATAATATGGCAAAGAATACATTGAAATTTCCTTTTTTTACTGCTGATTTTTCCTTTCCCCTCCCCCAGGAGGAGCTGGTATTGGCCACTGGCGGCCGCAGTCCTAGGCAGGAATGGCTGCTAAAGCTGGTTCAGGACAGACGGCTCTGGTGCATTGACCACGGCCTGGATTATTGTTATGCCGCCAATCTCCTGCCAGAGCGGTTAATTGGTGATGGAGATAGCGCCCATACCGAGGCTTGGAACTGGGCTAGGGAGCAAAAGGTTAAAATCGACCAGTTCCCCCCAGAAAAGGATTACACAGATACTCAGCTAGCCCTGCATATGGCTGCCAAGGAAAATGCCTCTGTAATTCTCACCGGCCCCTTTGGGGGACGACTGGATCACGCCTTTAGCACAGCTTTCAGCTTTGCCTACAGCCCCCTCCAGGGACTGCTTATTGACGACAAGGAAGCTCTGATTTTTATCAAGGATTATCAGTCTGTTTCTCTGGATTTTCTGGTTCAGCCCAAGGTTCTTTCCCTCCTTGCCTTCACCGAGGAAGCCCATTGTGTAAATATTAACAATGTAAAATGGCCTCTGATAAACAAGGATTTGAAACAAGGATTTCCTTATTCTGTCAGCAATGAGGTAAAAGAAAATCCCGTTCATATATCTGTAAAGAACGGGATTCTCGGTGTTTATATTTGTTGGGATTTTATTTGATAGCTGCGAAGCCCTTTTCCAAATCCGCAATAATATCATCAATATGCTCAGTACCAATAGACAAGCGAATGGTATTCTGATAGATATTCTGATCTGCCAGCTCCTCATCAGTCAGCTGAGAATGAGTGGTAGTAGCAGGATGGATTACCAGGCTCTTTACATCTGCTACATTGGCCAGCAGGGAGAAAATCTCCAGGTTATCAATAAACTTGTGAGCTTCCTTCTGGCCACCTTTTATGTTAAAGGTAAAGATGGAAGCACCGCCATTAGGGAAATACTTCTCATAGAGAGCATGGTCTGGATGCTCTGGCAGAGATGGATGATTTACCTTTTCTACCAATGGATGATTGCTCAGGAACTCCACTACCTTCTTGGTATTCTCAATATGACGGTCAATGCGGAGAGACAGAGTTTCCACACCCTGCAGCAGGATAAAGGCATTGAATGGAGAAATAGCTGCACCGGTATCTCTCAGCAGAATAGCTCTGATATAGGTAACAAAAGCAGCAGGGCCAGCTACATCAGCAAAGGATGCCCCATGATAGCTTGGGTTTGGATCGGAAATACCAGGATATCTGCCGCTAGCCTTCCAGTCAAAATTACCAGAATCCACAATGATACCGCCTAGGGAAGTACCATGACCGCCAATAAACTTGGTAGCAGAATGAACCACAATATCTGCTCCATGCTCAAATGGACGAATCAAATATGGAGTACCAAAGGTATTGTCCACTACTACTGGCAGGCCATGCTTGTGAGCCAGCTCAGAGATAGCATCAATATTTGGAATATCACTATTTGGATTGCCCAAGGTCTCCAGATATACAGCCTTGGTATTAGGCTTAATAGCAGCCTCGATTTCCTCCAGATTGTGAGCATCTACAAAGGTGGTTTCAATGCCGTAGCGAGGCAAAGTATGAGCCAGCAGGTTGAAGCTGCCGCCATAAATAGTCTTCTGGGCTACAATGTGCTCACCAGCACCAGCCAAAGCCTGAATAGCATAGTCAATAGCAGCTGCACCAGAAGCTACTGCCAAGGCTGCAGAGCCACCCTCCAGAGCTGCAATACGCTTCTCCAGAACATCCTGAGTGGAATTGGTCAGACGGCCATAGATATTACCAGCATCCCGCAAGCCGAATCTGTCTGCTGCATGAGCGGAATTTCTGAATACATATGAGGTAGTCTGATAGATAGGTACCGCACGGGCATCAGTAGCTGGATCTGGCTGCTCCTGGCCAACATGTAACTGCAGGGTTTCAAATTTATAGTTGCTCATAGTAAATACCTCATTTCCTTGATATACTAGCACCTCCATGCCCCAACCAGGCACTTCGGTTAATGATTATCTAACAACTTAGCTTAAGCTTATGATTGTATATTAAACCTATTTGACAAGTATGTCAAGTAATTTTAATATTTCTTTAAATCATTCCCCGTTGATTTGATATCCGTTTTGTTTTTTGAGGGGCTTCTGGGGTGGTAACGGTACGAGGAGCAACTTCATCCTCCCTTTGCAGGGCCTGATCTATATGTTTCAACAAGTCCTCCCGAGAAACCCCACAGGAATCCCCTGTATAGAGGCGCAGGGTTTTCATGGTCAAAGTCCCTTTTTCATAAAGCTGAACAAGCATTGCCGATTCCAACGCACTGCGTCTGGACTTTTTCTCCAGTGCCTGAGCCAGACAGGAAAAAATCAAAGGATGAAACGTAGCTTTCTCCGGTGCAGCCCAAGGAAGTTGGCTTAGATTAAGATAAAATATATTGTGCAGGCTTTCAATAACCTCTTCCCAGGAGGAAGGCAGGGATGGCACCATCCCTGCATGATAGCAAAAGGAGCCAAAATCTTCTTTGCCTTTGGCCTCCTCTACCCTCATCTCCATAAGCCGAGTCGTCACATTCCCCTGTATCGCCTTGGTTTCCGGCAATAACTGCAGAAAATACCTCTGGCCCTCCTGACACCTTTCCCGGCACAATTCCTTTAGGGACAATTTCTGGCGCAGGAACCAAAATTCTCCCTGCTGCCACAAAATACCTGGCTGGATGAAGAGATCATCAGATGCAGCTTCGTATTCCATACCACAGAGAACCCCTTCGGCAAGGCCGTGACAAGATAACTGCACCATAGTCTGACGGGGCCAGTCATACAGAAGGTTCAGCATTTCCTGTGTCAGGATGCGCCCACTGGCAAAAACAGTGTCCTTGGTTTCAAACATATCCTCACCGCTTTCCATCAAAGAAGGTCATCAGGGAATCCGATTCAAAGCTGTAGTAACATGGATCTTTTTGCAAGTAAAGTTCCTGACTATTTGACTCATTAATACATTTTACCTGAAACAGATAGACGCCATACCCCTCCTTGGACGGCACGGCAAAAACATAATATGCTTCATGTCTTTCCAAATCTTGACGGCTACAGCCCAATTGACTGCGGATCGATTTCTTCCAATGTCAAAGGCTGGTCATTTGCACTCTGAATAGCACCACCGGGAGCATAAATAGAAACCATCATATTTTTGATAAAAGTACCGCTTTCATCTTCTGCACTAGCACTTTCGTAATTTTCTTCAAAATCAGCTTCGATCATCATCTTCATGCTGTCTGCAACATTGTGACTTCTATTTTCTTGTCTGTCGTCCTTTGGCGGTTCTACAAGGGTGCAGACATTGCCTTCTGCATCAAATGAAAATTTCCCTGAGGTCAATTCACACACACTTCCACTTGGAAGAGCATCTAGGGCGTCTTTGCTCTTATTCAATGCCTTGATTTTCAGAGTGGTGTCGTTAATGGCCAAAGGCAGCAGTGCTACTTTAGAATCCTTGTATTTATCAATGATTCGATCCCGGCACTCAAAAATCTTAGCCTGATGTTCTGCCGTATTTTCCCCTGCCTCCCTAGCTTTATAGTATTCTTTGGTAACATATTCGAAGTTTAAGCGAAGCCGTTTGGCTTCCTTCACTTCTGCCTGAGGAGACAGCATATTCAATAATTCCGTATCATCAAATTCAGAATTTGCCTGCCCACTGCTGCCTTTCTGATCATACATATTGACTAACATTTGATAATACATGTTATCCGTAATTTTTTTACGCGTACCATTATACTTTTTACCTTCATCAGCATCAATCGTATAATAAAATTTGTCATTAGCAAAATATTCCCAGATTTCGGGAGAAAATTTTGCCAAAAATTCTTTGAAACTGCTAACACCCAAGGTATCTCTAACGTTTGCAATAAAACCAGATTCATTTACGTTTTTTTGCGTGTCCAGCATGGTGCGCAGATTTTCTTTGTCGCTGTTAAATTCTTCAAATAAAATAGCTTGCGAAGTTTGTTTAATTTGATTCATTATCTCATCCCTCCAATGGGTAAAAAAATACATTCTCTAATTGAGCTTCCTCGATAGTTGCTTTTAAGTCCGCCGTAATAATAATATCACGGTTGACCACCTCCTCGATACAGAAAATTTTATAATTTCCCACCTTGCTGGGATTAATAACTATTTTTTCTACTTTGGGCAAAGTGGCTTCTGGTTCTACAAAGGTGCTTTGACTCCGATTTAGACAGCGAATACGGGGTGGTAAAGCCAGCCAATACCGTTCCTGAGTCCCTATGGTCTCGTCCGTAAGCATAACGACCTTATAAAATAGATTATCGACACCAGCTCCGTCCAAGACCTTTTTAAATTCATCACTAATTAGAGGAATCTGAAAACGGCATAGAAAATCAGGAAACTCCAGGCCACTGTCCTCAGATATATCCGCCTGCAGGGGTTCACGTGTAAGAAACTGAAATTCTGAACGCTCACAGCCCCTTGCCAATTCTTTTATTTCTTCACCAGGCACGGCATATTCTTCAGCCTGCCCGGCAGTCATACGGTAAAATCTAGTTTGCTTTTCATCCATTTCCTTTGCTCCATTCTTCTATGCGTTGGTGAATCATAGCAATCGGTGCAACATAGCGGGGAAAATGCTCATCCCGCAGCCAGACACGCAGCATGGTCTGTCGCCGCTCTGAGGCAAGCAAGGCTTCATCCAAAGCCACTTCTTCTAGGGTTTCAGCCTGTACCACACGGGTAAAGGGAGGAATAAATGGCAGCCGCAGTGAAAAATCTACATCCGCAAAAAGGAAATGGCCGATATTCTCACAAAACACTATACATTCGCACTGATTTCTCAGGGAAGCCTTTGTCATTGCCAAGGGTTTTAAAACAAATTCCGCTGTCTCGCCCCCACCCCCAACCGGCTTAAGCAATAGGCGGTCCAAGCCATCTTCATTTGCCTTATTCCCTGCTAAAGGCCAGGAAACACGATATTTTCGCAAAACCAAGGTATCATCAGCTTTGTGCCTAACAATTATCATTTTACCTGTCTTGGGCAGAGTAAAGGCATAGCGATAGGCTTCTTTCGACACATAATAGGGATAACTATCACTGGCATGTTTTTGAAAAGCGCCCAGCTTCTGCCGTATCCGCTGGGAAATACGGTTCATCCCACGAGAAAACCTTTGTTTCAGCACTTTCTGTGCCTTGGCATCCTCACCACACCAGCAACGCTGTTCCTGTCTAAGCTGTGCCATAAAATCAGCAACCTCTTCCTGTAACAGTTCCGCATATGAGCGAATCTCAGCATTGGTAAGGCAACAGTTTTTTTCTATATTCTTCCTCAGCAGGGGCAGTTCATCTTTAGAAAAACTATACTGATGACCTCCGACATGCCACTGCAACTTCGACAGACTCATAACATCATAGGCACTAATATTACGCTGCTCTTTGCAGATGGCACCATAGCCTTCATCCTTAGAGGCCAAATAAATACAGTTTTTAGCATTATTAATATCGTAGCACAGGAAATCAGCCAAGCGAACCAGTTCCGTCAATTGTTTGAACACCTGATTTCCGGAAATAATATGATGTGCAGCATAGGACCAATAACGCGTTCCATATTTTTCTCGCAGGGCATAATATTGGTCATCGATGTCATCCCGATGGGATTCATCTTTCGTAACCATAGCATAATTCTCTGCCAAAATCTTTGACTGATTGTCTACCGCTACCTGGCTATCCTGTCTTGTCTGATGGTCAGTAAAATAGCCACATTTCTCACGCTGTTCTCTGGAACACTCTCCTGAACAAAGCATTTCCGCCAAGATGGAGTTATCGTCCTTAGGCTTTTTAGACATCTTAGGCTTATCAGGCTTCTTAGACATATCAGGCTTTTCAAGATGCTTAGGCTCTTGTATATTTGTTTTCCCTTCAGTGTCTTTTTCTAGTATGGCTCCCATGCCGTTACATACGCTGTTGTGAGTTTCAGGATGGTTCTGTTTGGACATCGACATTGCCATTGCCATTGCCGCCACAGCAGCCGCTCCTGTTGTCACCTGTGATTGACAATGGAAAACCTTGATTTTGCCTCCGAATTGACATTGATTAAAAGATTTTTCTGTCAAAACCGCCTGGCCTTCCAGAGTACATACCTGGGAAGCACTGCGCCAGCCTAATAAACTACAAGTACAGGGCTGGGGGGCCCCTCCAACGGCTTTCATAGGACTATTACAAAGCGTTCCAGCATTAGGACCTCCAGAAGCTGAAATCGTCAACAGATTTCCCGCTAAACTGACAGACGCCTTCTTATTCCCTGAACAAGTAAAAGGAAGCTGTCCCACATTCATATTACATTGAAACAAAGTTTTATCTGTCAGATATTTTTCTCCCATAAACCAAACCCCGATTTACTCAGCATCATCTATATTACCTTAGCTGTTTATATACATATATTACCACCTCATCAGGACAATATATGTACTTCTAAGAATATTTCTGTGTTTTTATTACATGAAAAATAAAAAAATACTGTTTCCAATTATTGTTGATAATTCTAAATCGATTATATGTCAGAACAGTATAAAAATCAATTGCTCCCATATATTGCCCGCAAACAAAAACTTTACCTTTACAATATTCGACATATTTTTTCTATATCCTGCCAAAAACATTTTTTAGAAGGGATTTTTTTGAAATGGTAAAAACAGTAACATTCCGAAATTCGCTTGGTTCCCTCCACGATAATTTTAACAATTTTGACACAAATCCCGTTATACCAGAAGGTAAATTTGAAAAATTCCTGCCACCTTTGACAATCTCCATCCAGATTATCCCCTCAGTACCGTTCCTGTTTCGGGTACTCAAACAGGTACAGTAGCCCTAACACCGTTCCTGTTTCGGGTACTCAAACAGGTACAGTAGCTCCTAACACCGTACCTGTTTCGGGTGCCCAAACAGGTACAGTAACCTCTAACACCGTTCCTGTTTCGGGTGCCTAAACAGGAACAGTAAACTCACCTGCTGCCGACACTGTTCCTGTTATCGTTCCTGTTATCGTTCCTGTTATCGTTCCTGTTTTGGGTACCAAAACAGGAACGGTAGAATCCCCCAATCCCTTGTGCCACAAGGCCTCCCCATCGCCTAATATAGACAAAGACAAATATCTTCATTCTGTTAACTCTTCTCAGTATGATAGTATACGTACTGAGAACTCTTCTAAGAATGGTAGTATACATAATCCTACAGACTACCGTATCTTCTAAAGGTGCAATCTACGGAACGCTGCAACAATACTGTTCCGCTTTGTGTTCCGCTTTGTGTTCCGCTTTGTGTTCCGTCTACCGCACCTTATACCGCACCTTCAAAAGGTTCTAAGGAGGTGCAGTGACACCCTCTCATCCCTTGTGCCGCAAAGCCTCCCAGCTCCCTAATATAAAGAAAAAGATAAAAAAGATTTCCGTTTTGCTAGTTTTACCTAGTTCGATAGTATACATCCTGATAGCTAACCTTAGTATGAAAGTATACATAATTATAAAGATATTATTTTTATCTCCATTAGTTTGCTAAGATAGGATATGTTTTTTTATTTCGCTTATCTGGCTTAAACTTCTTCATTTTTTAAGTTTACCCCTGGTGATTTTCATTTTGTTTTATTATATAATCGCTTTATCAAGATGATTGCCAAAATTTATACGGAAGCTGCTAAAACAAGCCAGTAATAAGTTTGTCGTCCAAAAATACAGTTTTCTTGCAAGATTTCTCGTTGCCTATAATATTTTCCTGTGCTATAATTAAATTAGAAACATATTTTCTTATGTAAATATGTGAGAAATTGACGCATTGAACGCCAAACTGCTATTAACCACCATCAGCTACCATGTTTTATCAGTTTCCTATCTCGTTGTAATGATGTGAAAGGAAAATTTGTATGGATGTATACGCTAATTACTCACTTAAATCATGGGATGAACTTACTTTTACTGATGATTATATGTTCAAACTGGTAATGTCCAAACATCCAAAATTCATCAAAAAACTGCTTGAAATAATTCTACAGGTAAAAGTTCGGGATATTCGCTTTCATGAAACAGAAAAGAACTTAAAAGAAAGCTATAACGGTCATGGCATACGATTTGATTTGTATGTAGAGGATTCTGACAATACCATATATGATATAGAAATGCAGGTCGGATATTACAGCTCAAATGCTCTTGCAAAACGCATGAGATTCTATCAGGGCATATTTGATGTTGATTCTCTAAAAGCAGGACAAAGTTACACCCTACTAAAGAAAAGTATTATTATTTTTCTCTGTCCTTTTAAATTTTTCAATGGCGAGCGCAGTTTATACACCTTTAATTCATACTGCCTGCAGGACAAATCTTTGCTACTCCCTGATGAAACTACCAAAATCATAGTGTCAAGTGCAGGCAACAGAACGCCAGATACGCCAAAAGCCCTTATTCCCGTACTTGATTATATGAACGGAAAATCTGCCAGCAGCAACTTTACAAAAGCTATTGATGAGGCTATCAAAAAGGAGAAAAATATTGAAACGGAAAGGATGAGTTATATGACCTATGAAATGAAATTACAAGAAATGCAAGATTTTGGTTACAATAAAGGCAAAACAGATGGCAAAATTGAAGGCAGGGCTGAATTAATTACCAATATGCTTAAGAATCAAATTAAACCTGAACAGATTGCCAAAATCGCCAATATGACTGTGGAGCAGATTATCTCCATTGGTAAAAAAGCAGCTGTCCTATAGCAATAACAAATGCTCTTAATGCTATAATGTAATCAGGTGGTGATGTCTATGAGTAATAAGTCTAAAATTCGAGAGGATGCCATGAGTCTTAACCACATGGATGATGCCTTATTTCAGAAAATGGCTGAAAATAAGGATTTTTGTCAGGAAATACTGCAGGTTATATTAAACAACAAGCAGTTAATTGTTCTAAATACGAACTCTCAATTTGCAACTAAAAATCTGCAAGGTCGTTCCTGTATGCTGGATGCTAAATGCCAGCTTGAAGATGGAAGAATTGTTAATATTGAGGTACAAAGAGCAGATGATGATGACCATCAACGCAGGGTGCGTTACAATGGGGCATTATTAACCACTAATTTGACAAACCCAAGTACAAAATTTGCGGAAATCCCCGATGTAATCGTGGTCTTTATTTCTAAATTTGATGTTTTTAAATCCAGTAGACCTCTCTATCACATAGATAGAGTTATCAGAGAAACTGGCAAAGCTGTTGACAATGGCTTTGAGGAAGTCTATGTAAATGCCGAAATTGATGATGATTCTGATGTTGCCAGACTTATGAATGTATTTAATACCGATACAGCTTATGATGATGTAAAATTCCCGGTGACATCAGCATATAAGCGCAGATACAAAACCACAGAGGAAGGTGTGAGAGAAATGTGTGAGGTTATTGAACGCAACAGAGCCGAGGGACGTGCTGAAGGACGTGCTGAAGGGCGTGCTATTGGATTGATTGAGGGCAAAGCTGAATTAATTATCAATATGCTTAAGAATCAAATGAAGCCTGAACAGATTGCCAAAATCGCCAATATGACTGTGGAGCAGATTATCTCCATTGGTAAAAAAGCAGCTGTCCTATAGCAAGAACAAACGTATATAGAAAATATGTAAAAAAACATGATGCTTAGTCACTTTTACCATTGTGACTGGCATCATGTTTTTCTTTTAAACGGAGCGACGGTGTGAAATCTTTTCTGTAAATTAAGATCTTCTATGATAATTGATACGGCTTAGCATCAGTTCTTATGTGCATTTTGACCTGGAATATGGTTCTGGCTTATCTGTACGCCACAATAGATAGTCCACACTGGTACGATAGTATTCAGCCAGATAAAACAGTCCGTCTTTTCACCTGTTTTACTTAGGATAAGCTATAAAGGGACATATTCTGTCCTTTTCTAGCTTATTGGTATATTTTATTTTTCTAAATAATGATCCATCATTTTTTCAATACTTTCCCGCATGGATTTTCTAAACCAGGCTGGCTCTAATATTTCCACATATTCAGCCTGTGTCAGGAACCACATCTTTGCCCCCCTCTCATATACCTTGGCTTGAATTACAGTACCTTCCTCATCCTTGGAGACAACCTCCGCATTAGGTAGTCTATCCAAAACTGCCTCCAAGGAGATGCCGGTATACTTGAATTTTACATCCATTAAGGTTCCCATGCTCATGAATTGAATTTCCTGTCGAAATATCCCCTCCTGAAATCTGCTATTGTATTCGATTCGAAACTTCTTGTCCAATACCTCGCATTCCCCGAATCTATCTACCCGAAAAGTAATAACCTCATCATTGGCATCTCCTACCACTTTGGCCAGCAGATAAAAATACATCTCGGAAAACATAATCCCCAAAGGCATCAGCTCCACAGGCTCATATTCCTTATTCCTGATTCTTTTGTAGGTTGCCCGCAGGCATTTTTGCCTTTGCTTGGCATCCATCATCTTCCAAAGCAGCTCTCCCATTGGTTTGGCATTTTGTGTTGCCTTATAATAGAACATTTCATTTTGGATTAACTGCCTTATTTTCTTCTCAGAGGTTTTACTGCATTGCAAAAGTATTTTTTCCAGCAGTCTCTGTAATTCCTCCTTAGTCAGCCCTCTGCTTTCCAATAGTATAACAGCAATTAACAAAATTTCCTTTTCATCCAGCATAATATTACTGCGATTGCGCCAGAAATAAGATTTTTGGATTCTGCTGTATTCTATGTTTTCCCCCTCAGCCTGATCATAATTATCAGCTATATATGTCCTTAGTTCCTCAATATCCCGCTGCACACTTTTAGCCGTAATGCCGAATCTATCCTGCAATTCTCGCGAATTAAGTCCAGCCCCTCTTTGCAGCATATCAAACATTTTTAGCAATCTGATACTTCTGTCGGTTTTTTCCCTCATATTATCCATGTATTCTACCCATCCTCTAAAATATTTTCGACTATGTTTAATTTATTATACTCCCAGCCTGTCGTTACTACAATCTCCCTCCTATCGCTCTACACCCTTCGCAACAAAGTAAATTACAAGTGCAACCTTAATATTTTATTTAATTATAGCAACTAAAAAGTACAGAATATGTCCTTTTATATTTATTTTCATAATAAAGCACAAAAAAACATGATGCTTAGTCACTTTTACTTTGTGACCTGGCATCATGCTTTTTTTAGCAGGAGCTTTCGCCCAATCTTGGATGTTTTACTGACTTTAGACTTCTTCGGCGGATGATGTCCAGAGCCTCTGCCATTTGCACATCCTCCCGCTGGAGGGAATATTCATATACACAGATGGGAGTTTCTACCCCCAGCTCGCTGGCAGGCATATAGACATATTCATCGCTGATATTATCTCCGAAGATTACACCGGCTCGCAACTCAGATTCAGTCATAGTTTTCATTTATATGTACTCCTTCAAACAACTGCCTGAGAGCCAGCGGCCTCATCTTTCCTTTTGAGGCCAACATTCCTTCAGGTAGTTTTTGATTTCCTTTTCCTTACCATTATCGCTAGGATGATAATATACCCTGTTTTTCAGCTTGTCTGGCAAATACTGTTGTGGCTGAAAATGCCCCGGAAAATCATGGGGATAGATATAATCCAGTCCATGTCCCAGCTTGGAGGCTCCCTTATAATGAGCATCCCGTAGATGGGCTGGTACCGAGCCACAGTCCTGACGGCGCACTTCTCCCAAGGCTTCATCTATGGCCAGATAGGCAGCATTGCTCTTGGGAGCCGATGCTACATAGGTTACAGCCTCGGCCAAGGGGATTCGTCCCTCTGGCATCCCCACAAACTGCACAGCCTGAACTGCTGACATAGCCACTACCAAGGCCATAGGATCTGCATTGCCTACATCCTCTGCAGCACAGATAGCCACTCGCCGGGCAATGAAATTAGGATCTTCTCCCCCAGCAATCATGCGAGCCAGATAATGAATGGCGGCATCGGGATCACTGCCCCGCATACTTTTGATAAAGGCGGAAACCGTATCGTAATGATTGTCCCCCTTTTTATCATAATACTGCACCTTTTGGCCAAAGATATTCTCCAAAAGAGACATATCTATAACACCGCCAGTCTCTGTCATGGAGGCTGCCTGCTCTAGAAGATTCAGGGCCATACGACCATCGCCACCAGAAAGGCGTACCAATGCCTCCATAGCATCTTCACGGCATTCCAGCTCCTCACTGCCCAGGCCTCGTTCCTTGTCGGCCAGTGCCTGCTTGATAAGGAGACGGATTTCCCCATCAGTGAGAGAATATAATCTAACCAGTCTTACCCGGCTTAGGAGAGCGTGATTCACCTCAAAAAAAGGATTTTCCGTAGTGGCTCCAATCAGGGTTAGACGGCCATCCTCCACATAGGGCAGCAATACATCCTGCTGGCTTTTGTTAAAACGGTGAATCTCGTCAATAAAAACAATGGTTCTCTTTTGATAAAACTTCCGCTGGTCAGCAGCTTCCTCCACAATTTTCCGAATATCCCCGATACCAGAGGATACTGCATTAAGCCTTTTGAAATTGCTGTTGGTAATGCCGGCAATCATCATGGCTATAGTGGTTTTACCAGTACCAGGAGGGCCAAAAAGTATCATGGAGGGCAGCTGATCCTGCTCAATCATACGGCGCAGATACCTGCCCTTGCCCATAGATTCCTCCTGACCAATAAATTCCTGAAAGTTTCTTGGCCGCATCCGCTGGGCCAAAGGCTCATATTTATTTTTATTCTTTTTCTCCTCAGCAGCCGTTGCTTCGGCAAACAAGTCAAAGCCCATGTCCATTTTATTTTTCTCCTGTGGAGCCAAAGCCTCCTGTGCGCTGTGCTCCCTGACCAGCAGCATCTCCATCTACAGTTAGATAGCGATAAAAGATTCCCTGGGCAATCCGCATGCCCTTGGTAACCTGCACTGGCTCCTCACCATGATTAATCAAAGGCACCATAATATGTCCCTCATTGCCGGGACTATTATAATAATCTGCATCTATAATACCTTGATTATTAATACAGCTGATTTTGTTTTTGATGGAAAAGCCTGACCGCACATGAAGTCCTAAATACTCGTCCTGCTGCATATAGGCTTTAAGGCCGGTGGGTACAATAGTAACAGCATGAGGCAGCAGTATCACATCCTCTGCTGCCTGCAAATCATAGCCTGCACTGGCTGCTGTCTTGCGTACAGGCAATTCTATGCCTGCATCCTTGTACTTGCTGACAATCTCAAAGCCCCGCTGTCTTTTTGCTGTCATTATTAACGCTCTACGCCCTCAGCCTTCTTCTCGAAATTATCCACAGGACGGCTCATAGTAATGGTGGAAATAGCATGCTTATACACCAGCTGCTGCTTGCCCAGAGAGTCCATGATTACAGTAAAATTATCGAAGCCCTTTACATAGCCCTTAATCTGAAAGCCATTCACCAAATGAATTGTCACGCCGATATTCTCTTTTCTTACCTGATTGAGAATGCTGTCCTGTAAATTAATTGCTTTAGTCATAATTATTTTTCTCCTACCTCTTTATTTATGTATCCAACGCCTTATATCCCACAGCATATTACTTGCCAAGCCTTCTGTATCCTTGTACAGTGCTGGTTGATACCAATGAATATATGACATTCTCCTATACCAGGTCAATTGCCTTTTAGCAAAATGACGACTGTTCTGTTTGATTTTTTCCACTGCTGCCACAAATTCAGGGGTGTTCTCCCCGGCTTGTATGACTGGCAGCATTTCCTTGTAGCCAATGCCCTTCATAGCCTGACAATCTAATGGCACGCCAGCTGTTACCAGCTTCTGCAGCTCCTGCTTTAAGCCCTGCTGCAGCATAATATCTACTCTTTGATTGATTCTATCATAAAGCTGACTGCGTTCCCACCCCAGACCTGCTACATAAGCATCATAACTGTGGCCAATTTTGCTTCGGGAAACCTCGCTGCCACCTAAATGATGAACCTCCAAGGCTCTTATCACCCGTCGCAAATCATTGGGATGCAATCTTGCCGCTGCCTCTTGATTAACCTGAGCCAGCATGGCATGGACATATTCCCTGCCCTTAGTCTCAGCCAGCTCTTCCAGCTTCCGGCGATATTCACTATCCTCCTGCTGTTGGTTCAGCTCATAGCCCTCCAACAGGGACTGAATATAAAGACCTGTGCCTCCTACCAATAAGGGAATCTTCCCTGCCTGGTTCAGCTGGGTAATAATCCCTTTTACCTGGGTAAGAAAATCCATGAGATTGAAGCTGGCATCAGGAGGCAGAATATCCACCATATGATGAGGTATTCCCTCCATTTCCTGACAAGTAGGCTTAGCTGTGCCTATATTAAAATCCCTATAAACAAGCATGGAATCTCCAGAGATAATCTCTGTATCCAAAGCATGAGCCAGCTGTATAGACAGAGCGGTCTTGCCGGAGGCTGTAGGCCCTAATAGTACCAGTAGTTTTTCCAGTGCTGTCACCTCACTTTAATTCCGACAAATCCATGCTGTCTCCTGGGTGGAGAATATGCACCTTAGCGGTAGTCTCTGCCTCCACCAGTGTCTTAAACTTTTCAGGCTCAGCCTGAATTACTGGCCAGGTATTGTAGTGCACCGGAATAACATGCTTCGGCTTTAGACGCTTTACTGCCTCAGCTGCATCCTCTATACCCATAGTGTAATTATCTCCTATAGGCAGGACAGCACAATCCAAAGCAAAGCGTTTGCCTATCAGTTCCATATCACTAAAGAGGGCAGTATCTCCTGCATAATATATATTCTTTCCCTCCATAGATACCACAAAACCGCAGGACAGCAGGCCTGGAATACCGCTGCTGTGTATGGCCTGTGTCATATAGACGGAGCCAAAATCAAAATCTGCCTTGCCGCCAATATTCATGCCGTGGCCATTTTCAGCCTGACAGGCCTCCAACAGCTCTGGACAGCCAATAACCATAGCCCCGGTTTTCTGGGCAATATGGGCAGTATCCCCCAGATGATCTCCATGACCATGAGAAACCAAAATATAATTGCAGGTAATTACATCTGCAGCTGTATTAGCGGCAGGATTTCCTGTAAAAAATGGATCAAATAACAGCTTGCGCTTGGCATTGTTCAAAGCAAAGGCAGCATGGCCATAATAGGTAAAAAGCAGCATAGCAAAGGCTCCTTTCCTCATAATCTCCAATAATTTCTAATCCGCAAAAGCAGGATTAAGCCTGATTCTCAGCTTCCTCCCGGATAACTACTCTATCCTCATTATCAATTTCCTGAATCAGAACACTGATAATCTCCTTGGAGGAAGTAGGAACATTCTTGCCTACATAATCCGCCCGAATAGGCAGTTCTCGATGGCCTCTGTCCACCAGCACCGCCAACTGTATGGCATGAGGCCTGCCCATATCCATTACCGCATCCAAAGCAGCTCTAATGGTACGGCCTGTGTAAAGTACATCGTCCACCAATACCACTGTCTTGCGGTCAAGATCCACAGGCATGGTGGTAGGCCGTACCACCGGCTGATAGGACAGATGGGAAAGGTCGTCACGATAAAGGGTAATATCCAAAATTCCTACAGGAGGCTTCTGGCCCTCAATATTGGCAATAGCTTCGGCAATGCGCTCTGCCAAAGGCACGCCCCGAGAGCGGATGCCTACCAGCACAATATCCTCTACCCCTTTGTTTTTCTCCACAATTTCGTGGGAAATTCTTACCAAAGCACGATTCATACCCTGCTCGTCCATTAATACAGTTTTCTCAATAAGGTTTTGCATAACTACCTCTCCCCTCAAAGACAATTATTGCTATTTAGCCAGCCGACGGCGAAGCTTCTCGATAAGCTTTTCCATATCCTCCGGCATAGGGGCATGAAATTTCATGCGCTCCCCAGTAACTGGATGAGTCAGCTCCAAGCTCATGGAATGGAGAGCCTGTCCCTGAATAGCAAAGCTTCCTCTCACCCTGCCCTTTTTATCTGTGCCATATTTAGGATCTCCCAACAAGGGATGTCCAATATAAGCCATGTGAACTCTTATTTGATGGGTGCGGCCTGTCTCCAATCTGCACTCCACCAAGGTTGCTTCCCCATACCGCTCCAAAACACGAAAATGGGTGGTGGCTGGCTTGCCGTTTTCCTGCACCACAGCCATCTTTTTCCTGTCCACTGGATGACGGCCAATATCTCCCCGAATTATGCCAGACTCCTCTTTGATATTCCCCCAAACCAAGGCCTGATATATACGGAAAGCAGTTTTGGCCTGAATCTGACTGGCCAAATGCACATGAGCAGCATCATTTTTGGCTGCCACCATGACTCCGGAAGTATCCTTGTCCAAACGATGGACAATACCTGGGCGAATCTCTCCATTAATGCCGGAAAGATCGTGACAATGATACATCAAGGCATTCACCAAGGTACCAGAGTACACACCAGGGGCTGGATGCACTACCATGCCTCTGGCCTTGTTAATAACAATAATATCCTTGTCCTCATAAAGAATATCCAAGGGTATATCCTCTGGCAGAATAGCCACCTGTTCCGGCTCTGGCACCTCCAGCTCCACCACATCATGGGGCTTTAGCTTGAAGTTTCCCTTGCGGTTTACGCCATTTACCCAAGCCTGACCGCTGGCTATCAGCTTCTGAATATGAGAACGGGAAAACTCCGGCATCTGGCCTGTCAAAAACACATCCAGCCTTTCGCCGGTATTTTCAACTGTAAAACTATTCCTCATCCTCATTCCGCCTTTGCCACATATCCCAAATCAACATAGCTGCCCCGCCGCAGATTGCTATATCTGCAATGTTAAAGACAGGCCATATTCTGAAATCCAAAAAATCCACTACCAAACCACTTTGGATTCTATCCAGCAGATTACCCAAGGCACCTCCCAGCAGCAGTCCTGCCCCAATGCGAGTTATCAGGCTCTCCCGCTGAATATGCTTATAAAATACCAATGCCAATACCACAACCAGCAGGGCTACAACAATAAATATCCATCGCTGATGCTCCAGCATCCCAAAGGCAGCCCCTGGATTAAGCACAAAAGTAATATGAAACACATCTTTAATTATGGGGATGGACTCTCCCAAATGCATACTTCCTAATACCGCATGCTTAACCAGCTGGTCTAAAATAAAAACTAAAATTCCAATACCTAATGGCACCTGCCACAGCCTCCATATTTATTTAAATTACTAATTTTCCTTATTATCCTTATCTGCCTGTGCCTCAATCTTAGGCGCAGGTACTGATTCCTTCTGCAGATTATTATCAGCCTGCAGCTCTTCATCATTGTCTCTATCCTGCTGAGCTTCAAAATGCATATTTTCATCATGAGCCTTGTCAAGGTCAGATTTTGCCTCAGCCTGCTTAGGAGGATTCTCCACCTTGTCAGGCATAATATCATAGGCTTCCTCCAAAAGTCCCAGCTCGGTCTGCATCAGATTCCGCATCTTGGCCACAAACTGACGGCACTCTCTTACCAGACGGTCGTATTCCTCCACAGCGGCACGAACCTGTGTCGCTGCATGGTCTATCTTGCGCTTGCAATCCTGCTCCGCTTCCTGACGGAGCTTATCTGCATAAAGCTGAGCCTCCCGCTTAAGATTCTCCCCAGCCTGCTTCGCAGCCTGACGAATCTCCTCGCCTCTGGTATTGGCAGTAGTTACCACCTCGTCAGCAGTACGCTGAGCCACCAGCAGGGTATCCTGAAGGTTCTTCTCCAGCTGATGATACTGATCCAGCTGTTTTTTGTTCAGCTCGATTTCCTTTTTCAGCTGACGGTTCTCTCTGTACAGGGTTTCATAATCATTAACCACCTGATCCAGAAAATCATCTACATCCTCTTTATTAAAACCACGAAAGCTTGTGGTAAATTCCTTATTATGTATATCCACCGGTGTAAGCATATCATTACCTCCAAGATATTAGTAATAGCGTTTTAACAGGACTCCAATACGGCCCTTCTTTGTCTGACCACGAACCTCGGCAACCTCCAGCCTGCCTCTGCCTCGTAGGGAAAGGGTATCCCCCTCCTTCACATTCTGGGAGGAATTTTTCACAGGCTGCCAATTCAGCTTCAGCTTATCTGCGGCAATATCTGCTGCTGCCCGGCTTCTGGATACACCATAACCTGCGGCCGCAATGGAATCAACTCGCAGGGAAGCTACTGTAGCCCGCAGCTCCTTGTACTTTTCCTCCTTGGGAGGAATAGTAGACAAATCAGCCAGTTGACATTTTACACCGCTATGGCCAATCTGAGTAAGATTGGTCAGCAGATAATCGGCCAGCTTTTTATCTGTAACCACGCCGGCCTGAGCATTGCCCATAATAATATCCCCTAGGCGATTCCGCTCAAAGCCAAGGCTCATAATGGCCCCCAGCACATCTCTATGTCCAATATGCTCAAACTGACCGTTCCATTCTATGCGGATATAGGCCAGCTCAAAGGAAGGAGAGCCGCCAAAATCCTGATCCACAAACATGGCCCGCTGGCGTTCTGCTCCCTGATAGCCGCCATCCATATCCAGTCTCAGACCAGGATAGTTTGCCGCTATGGTTTCCGCAATCTCCTGACCATAGGGATCCAGAAACTCTCCCAAGCGGAATTTCTGACTTCTTTGTACCTGCTCAGCCATATCAACCAGCCGAATAGCTACTTCCTCTCCCTCTGTATTGCGATAATATCTGAGAATCTTTTCTTTTTGTTCTGCTCCTGCCATATATTCCCAATCCTTTGATAACTATTTATTTCTTTTCCCAGGGCATATCTCCCTGATCATTATTTCCCTGCTTTTTCACAGCAACATTGACATTTTTCGGTGAAAACAGCCATACCCTGCTGCTGATGGAATTAACGCTGCCATCCAAAGCGTAGGTAGTACCACTGACAAAGTCCAGAATCCGTCGATAGAGCTGGTCGTCAACTCCCTCAAAGTTAATAACTACAGGGCGTTTTTCCTTCAGGCAATTGGCAATCTGCTGGGAATCATCCAGAGATCTTGGCTGTATAACTACCACCTTCATGGGGTCAGCCCGTCTGTAAACACCATGGGACGTGGTATAAGTCTTACTCCCCTCCCGAATAGAACCAGCGGTACTGCCAATATTCACAACCTTGGAGCTATGTCCACTACTAAAGTCATTGCCCACAGGCTCTGCCGATCTTTCCTCACCCTGACTGTTATTAATATTCCGTCCGTTCTGAGGTGCAGGCTCCTCCTTCACAGAATTATCTGCCTGCCTGGTATCAGCAGTAGTATTCTGAAAGCCTTCCTCACCGTCAGAATCTGTAACACCTATTTTTGTAAAAAAATCCTTTATTTTCCCCATGGGTAGCTCCTCCCTATTTGTGCTAAATCAATATTGTCTAGGGCCAAAAATACCTGTACCTACCCGTACAACATTGGCACCCTCTTCTACAGCAATTGTATAATCATGAGTCATTCCCATTGATAAATACTTAATATTCGCCTTCTGCCAGGAAATCTCCTTTATATGGTCATAAATTTTTTTCATATTGGCAAATAAAGGCCGACAATCTTCCACATTCTCATAGTTTGGTGCGATACACATTAAGCCCATAAGCTGAAGATTATCCATCTCATCCACCTGATGCAGCAATTCCTCTAAGCCATCCTCATAAATTCCAGATTTGGAATCCTCATGGGCCAGATTAACCTGTACTAACACCTTTTGAACCTTGTTAATACCTGCTGCTGCCTTGTTGAGAGCCTCTGCTAAATGAAGGCTGTCTACAGAATGAATCAGATCAAAAATCTTTACTGCCTGCTTGGCCTTATTTGTCTGAAGATGGCCGATAAGATGCCAGGTAACTTTTCTGTCCAAGGTTTCGTATTTCTCCTTGGCTTCCTGAATACGGTTCTCACCAATATCTGTAACGCCAGCATCTATAGCCTGACGCATAGCATGTATATCGTGATTTTTGGTAACAGCTATCAGCAATACATCATCCTGACAATCTGCCGACCGTTTCTTCATACTGGTGGCAATCTTCGCTTCTACTTCATGGAGCTTTTCTTCTATCATGTCTATCACTCCTTGTGTTCATATACTATCTATTTTACACTAATTATGGCTGCAATGCGACCTGTTTTACCTTTATCTGCCCGATAAGAAAAAAATTGTTCACTATGGCAGCAGGTACATACATGGGCATTTTCTATATGCTCAGGCTTTAGCCCTGCCTGCAAAAGCTGCAGGGTATTGGTTTTCTGTAAATCAAGATGAACATTTCCCTCTGGACCAGAGAGAATTTCTGCCTGAAATTCTGGAAACTCAGCCCGGAATTTCCCTGCCAAATCATCGCCTATCTGATAACAGCAGGAGCCGATAGAAGGGCCAATGGCCGCCAAAATATCCTCTGGGCGGGAGCCATAGTTATCCTGCATGGCCTCCACAGTCTTTGCCACAATGCTGCCGAAGGTTCCCTTCCAGCCTCCGTGGGCAAGACCTACTGCCCTATGGACAGGATCTGCCAGCAAAATAGGCGTACAATCGGCAAAGAACAGCATTAGTGGTACCCCTGGTACATTGGTTATCAAGGCATCTGTATCTGGAATACTCTGGCTGAAATCCAGAAAGCCTGCTCCTGCCTGCTTTTCTGTTATCACTGCCACATTGTTGCCGTGAACCTGCTGACAGGTAGTGGTTTTTTCGCTGTCCATGCCTAGAGCTTCACAAAATATCCGCCGATTGGCAATAACATTTTCTGCCTCGTCCTCCACATGAAGTCCCAGATTCAGAGAAGCATATTGTCCCTGACTACAGCCTCCATGCTTGGTAGAAATTCCATGCCGAAATTTATCCTGAGGGAAAATGTCAAAGCTGCCCAGCCAAAGCTGAGGACGATTGCCAGCTATTAATTTAAATCCCATTTGTCTATCACCCTTGCCTTCTTTGCCAATTGGCTATTTACAAACACCGCAGCGCTTACAGCCATCAAAACATTTAATGGTATGTGTCGGCTCCGGTTTTTTTGCCTCTGCCAGTTCCTTCAGTAGATACTCTCTGGTAAAGCCCATATCCAGTACCTCCCAAGGCAGTAGTTCATCTATAGGCAGCGGCTGGGAAACATAATCCTCCAGCTTGACACCCTGAGCCTTCAAAACTGATTTCATGGCCTTGCTGCCACCGTTTTGATGAGCCTGCCACAGAACTTCTCCTGCCTGCTTATCTCCTCGGGCCAAAAATGCCTGTATATAGGCATCCCGGGGAGATTCTGCAATAACCTCTATATTATGCCTTTTCTTCAAGGCGGTAGTTATCTGTTTCAAGGAGTTTTGGATATACTTCAAAGGAGCCATAGGCTCCCACTGGAAAGGGGTAAAGGGCTTGGGAATAAATGGGTTGATACTCAGGGTAAGCCGTCCCATAGCCTTGTGCTCCTCCATAAAATCCTTTAAGCGACAGGCCATATCAATAATGCCTTGAATATCCTCCGGCCCTTCTCCCGGCAGGCCAATCATAATGTATAGGCGGAAATTCTTTATCCCTGCCTTGATACCCATATCCATAGCATTAAGAAGATGCTCCTCCTCAATGCCCTTGTTCACCACCGCCCTCATGCGGTGGCTGCCAGCCTCTGGCGCCATAGTAAGGGTGCGCAATCCGCTGGCCGCCAGTGAATCCACCAGCTCCTGGGTAACGGAATCAGCTCGGAAGGAAGCCACCGACATGCTTAGGCCATCTCCTAGAATTTCCTTACACAGCTGGTCAATTTCTGGATAATCAGAAATGGCTGCTCCCATTAGACCTACTCTGCGGCCGGAATCCCTTGCCTTTACCAGCATTTTTTCAATGGCCTTTAGAGAACGATTCCGAGGCTTGCGGAAACAATAGCCTGCCATACAGAAACGACAATGACGGCCGCAGCCTCTGGCTATTTCCACCAAATGCAGATTAAATTCCGTATCCTCTGTGTATACAGCCGTTTCTCCCGGAAATGCATCCAAATCGGCCAGCCATTGGCGCTGTACCTGACCACTGCCCTGCTCCAGCTTATGAACCGAAGGGACATATACTCCCGGCACCTGAGCCAGGGCTTGCAAAATAGCTTCTCTATCTGCCCCCTGAGCCTTCATTTCATGATATACATCCATAAAGGCAGGCATAATTACCTCACCCTCGCCTATGATAAAGGCATCAAAGAAAGGGCTTAAAGGCTCTGGGTTAAAGGTGGCACAGGGACCACCGCCGATTATCAAGGGGTCCATATCAGATCTATCCTTGGCCAGAGGTACAATCTTCCCTAGTTCCAGCATGGTAAGGATATTGAAATAGTCCATTTCAAAGGACACCACAAAGCCCACAATATCAAAGCGATTCAGCTCTGTCTGGGTTTCCAGGCTCAACAAAGGAGTCTTGGTTTTGACATATTCGGCCTGCTGACGCTTTTCTGGACAGAACACCCGCTCACAAGCTGTATCCTTTCGCTGATTCAGCAAACGATATACAATATGCAAACCAAGATTGGACATTCCTACAAAATAGGAATTGGGATATGTTAAGGCAAAACGGATTCTGCCTCCTGCTGGATATACATAATAGCCTGTTTCCCGTGCCAGCTGCTGTCTAAGCTGCTCCTTTAACTTCCAACCCAAAATAATCTCCTAATCGCTAATTAATATTTTTATCTCATACAATTATTCATGACCGGCCAATACATCCAATTCCTTTTTAAAGCTTTGAATGTCCGTAAACCGACGATAAACCGAAGCAAAACGAATATAGGCCACCTGGTCAAAATCCTTGAGCTGAGCCAAGGCCTCCTCCCCAATAGCTTTGGAAGGAACCTCCTGTTCATATCTCTGGCGCAGATTCTGCTCGATATTATGAGCCAGAGCCATAAGACTGTCCAGGGATTTGTCCCTTTTATCGCAGGAACGAATCAGGCCATTCAGCAATTTGTTGATGTCAAAAATCTGACGGGAGCCATCATGCTTTAATACCATCAGAGGCATCTGCTCCACAGTTTCAAAGGTGGTAAAACGGTTGCCACAGCTGCTGCAGCCTCGACGCCTTTTGATGGTTCGCCCTCCATCCACCGCCCTGGAATCAATAACACGGCAATCCGGAGTACTACAATATGGACAACGCATTTATTTCACCAACCTTTTCCTTGTTTTTACTTGCTTATTCTTTTTCTCCGGCCTAATAAGGCAATGAGGCCCATAGCCTATCAAATCCTGTCGTCCTGCCTGACAAAGAGCCTTTTTCACCAAGCCGTAATTCCCCGGCAGCCAGAACTGCATCAAAGCCCTTTGCATGGCCTTATCTTCCTTGGATTTGGCGGAATATACCGTCTCTCCGGTCAAGGGGTTAAGGCCTGTGTACCACATACAGGTGGACAGGGTGCCTGGTGTAGGAATAAAATCCTGCACCTGCTCTGGATGATAGCCCATCTCCTTGATGAACTCTGCCAGCTCAATGGCATCCTCCAAATGACAACCGGGATGGCTGGACATAAAGTAAGGCACCAGATACTGCTTCTTCCCCAGCTTTTGGTTCATACGGGTAAATTTTTCCACAAACCGTCTATAGACCTTGCTGCCGGATTTACCCATCATTCTGGTAACTCGATCAGAAATATGCTCTGGAGCAATTTTCAGCTGACCGCTAATATGATGCTCACACAGCTCCCGCAGAAAATCATCCTTGGCCAATAGTAGATAATCAAATCGAATACCGGAACGGATAAAGACCTTTTTTACCCTTGGCAATTGTCTAAGCTTCCGCAAAAGTTCAATATACCCCTGCTGATCTGCCACCAGATTACGGCATACATCAGGGGATAAACATTGCTTGCCGTGACAGGTGCCCCGCTTTAGCTGCATATCACAGGAGGTGCGATGAAAGTTGGCGGTAGGGCCTCCCACATCGTGAATATATCCCTTGAAATCCGGTTCCTGGGTAATGCGGACAGCCTCCCGAATAATGGACTCATCACTGCGAGGCTGAATAATCCTGCCCTGATGGGAGATAATAGCACAGAAATTACAGCCGCCAAAGCACCCTCGCTGGGCGGTAATACTGAATTTGACCTCCTTGATAGCAGGCACTCCCCCTACAGCATCATACATAGGATGCCAATTTCTTTCATAAGGCAAGTCGTAGATTTCGTCCATTTCCTCTGTGGAAAGAGGCATGGCTGGTGGATTCTGCACAATACAAAACTCCCCATTCTGCTGAGCCAGCTTCTTGCCTCGGAAAGCATCCTGCTCCAGATATTCCACCTTAAAGGCCTCGGCAAAGGCCTTTTTGTCCTTTTTTACCTCTGCTAGAGACGGCAAAGGGGTATAATCCCAAATATAATCAAAATTAGGCACCTTGAAGCAGGTTCCCTGCACATCCTGAATGTTTTCTATGGACACGCCTTGATGAAGCTGGGCGGCAATATCTATCAACTGTCTTTCTCCCATGCCGTATACCAGCAAATCTGCAGGACACTCTGCCAAAATAGAGGCACGAACCTCATTCTGCCAATAATCATAGTGGGCAAACCGCCGTAGACTGGCTTCAATGCCTCCAATAATAATAGGCACCTGCTCTCCCCAGCATTCCCGCAGTTTCCGAGTATAAACCAGTACGGCCCGCTCTGGCCTCTTGCCTGCCTTGCCTCCGGGAGAATAGGAATCATCATGCCTAAGCCTCTTGGCCGCAGTATAGCGATTCAGCTGAGAATCCAGATTACCGCTAGACACAAGAAAGCCCAGCCTAGGTTTACCCAGGCTGGTAAAGTCCTTTGTATGATGCCAGTCAGGCTGAGGAATAATCCCCACCTTATAGCCATGTTTTTCTAGCAAACGGCACAAAATAGCCGGACCGAAACTGGGATGATCCACATAGGCATCCCCTGAAACGAAGATAAAATCAAGCTGTTCCCAGCCCCGCTCTTCCATATCCGCCCTTGTTACAGGCAAAAAACTCATAAAACCTTCCTGCTCCTATCTCAGCCCTGAGGTGCTGCTGGTGCAGTCTCTGCTGCTGGCTGTGGGGCTGCTGGTGCTGGCTCTGGTGCAGCAGCAGGCTCAGGAGCTGCTGGCTGGGCAGCCGGCACTTCCTCCTGCACTGGCTGAGGCTGTGGCTCTGGGGCACTGTAATGATTAGCCTGAGAGCTGCTTTCCTCATAGGTGCTTGGAGCACTTTCCTGCTGAGCAGGAGAATTTTCAACTGCTTTAGCTGGCTCATCCTTCTTGAAGCTGCGCTCCTCTACCTGGCCCATCTGTCCCAGGGTGCCTACATCCTTGCCATTAAAGGTAATCTGAATGCCACCAGCGTTGCCTGCCAGAATATCCACATTCTCCTTACCCTGCCAAGACATTTCCTTACCCTTTTCTATGGTACCCTCAAAGGCTGGCTGACCGTCCACCTTAACGGAAATCCAGCAATTTTCCAAAGCCTTGGCGGTAATCTCCACACCATCATATTTCTTTTCCACTGGTGCAGGGTTGGCAGTTTCCACCTTGACTGTCTCCTGCTTAGGCGCATTTTCGCTGCCATCATCCATAAAGGCAATATAAACGCCACCTAGGAATACAAACATAATCCCCAGCAGAATCATAAACTTCTTGGAACCGCTTTTTTCTTCCCGCTCCAAGCTATCCCGATAGGCATCCCCAGCAGCAAAAAGATTCTTCTTTGGCTGTACAGGCTGAGGATTTTGCGCTGGCTTTCTGACAGGCTCCTGCGCAGGACTAAGCTCTCTAGCCTTACTACGGCCAAAAAGACTGTGGCCGGAGGATTTTACCTCTGGCTCCTGAGGCTGATCTACAGGCTGAACCACCTTGTTAATATTTCTTTCCTCATCGTATTTATCCAGCAGGGCATCCCCGTCTATCTGCAAAAAACGGGAATAATTTCTAATAAATCCCTTGGCATATACATCTCCAGGCAGGGAATCATAATCTCCCTTTTCTATAGCCTCCAAATATATATCACGAATACTGGTTTCTCTAGCTATATCTTCAATGGTTAATCCCTGTTTCTCACGTTCCCCGCGCAGAATATCTCCAACCATGTTACGTCCTCCTCTAATATACTTTTGATGTATTTAGCTATACCCTATTATAACATGTATTTTTTCTAGTACAATAGCTCACACTAGGTTTATTTACCTGGTTTTTCCCTAATTTCCTCCAAGGTAATAGAATTTAGAACCTCATTTATTCTGGCTCCAATTTTGTCCCAAACATCCCGCCGACTACAGCTGGCTGCTTTTGCACATACATAGGGCGCATCCCCATCCATCTGCATACAGTCGGCAAAGGCAATAGGCCCCTCCATAGCAACAATAATTTCCCCAATGGATATATCAACAGGCTCCTTGGCTAGTATATAGCCGCCCTGAGCTCCACGAATACTTTTGACAAAACCTGCCTTTTTCAAAGTACCCATTAGCTGCTCCAAATAATTCTCTGAGATATCCTGACGCTCTGCTATAGATTTCAATGCTACAGGCCCTGTACCATATTCATTGGCTAGATCCTGCAATGCCAGAACGCCATAACGACCACGCTGGGATAGCTTCATGCCTCCTGCCTCCCTTTATTAAAACTGCATCATTCTAAATTCCTTAATCAACTGTATCAAAATCGCTGCGGTTCTGTCCACACCATAACGATTGGATTTTATGGTAATATCATAATTCATACCATTGCCCCATTCCATATCAGAAAATTCCTGACAATGATTTTTTCTATCTGAAGCAAAATCCTGAATCCTATCCAAGGCTTCCTCGGCAGAAATATTTTCCTTCCGCATAACCCGCTGTACTCTTTCTTTTTCGTCAGCAGTAATAAAAATATGCAGTGAATTACGATGCTTCTGCAAAATATAATTAGCCAAACGACCTACAATTACGCAGGAATCCTTGGCCGCAATTTCCTGAATAACCTTGGCTTCCAACTGAAAAATCTGCTCCTGCACAGGCCTCTGATTCCCTGGCAAAGCCCCAGTGTACCAGTCAAACAACCTATACAGTGCGGTGCTGGTGATTTTTTCCTCGTGCTCCTTGAGATATTCCTCCGCAAAATCACTGCGCTCTGCTGCCATTTTGATTATCTCCGTATCATAATAAGGCAGTCCCAGCTCATGGGCAATTCTTCTGGCAATAGTTCTGCCGCCACTGCCATATTCATGGGAAACAGTCAGCACAAAATGCTGTTCTGACACCTTGGGCAGTTCCTGCTTCTCCCGCTCCTTTTGAATTAAATTCTCTGGCAAAAGCAAATAGGTCAAGCCCTTTAAATAGGTACTAAAAAATTTGATTTCTGAACCACAGAAAAAGGCTGCTATCAAAGTACCCTCTCGCACAGCGGCCAGCTCCCCTATAAACACCAGACACAAAACAGCTGATGTAATAGTCATACCTAAATCGGAAACAACCTTTACGGAAGTATACGGCTTCCCCAATCGCTCAGATACCACCTGCAGCAGGGCATCCATAGGCAGTAAAGTAATTCTGGCAATAATCCCCAGATATATACCAAAGGCCATAATGGTACAGCCAGCAAAAAGCATAGCCACCTGACCTATATAGGCAGTCAAGACCAAAGGTGCCAAAAATTCCAAGGACAAATCAATAAAATAACCAAATACTACTGTCATGCCTGCCTGCAAAAACAACAGCTTCTTTGGTATCCCTGGCTTGAGCACAGGCTGGAGAATAATCATAAACAGATTCAACAGAGCTGTCCAACCACCTACAGTAATACCTGTAAAAAGCAAGGAAAAGGTATACGGCAGGGATGAAATCGGGGATACACCCAGGGCAGATTTAATCATACAGGCTACACCAAAGCCCATAAAGACCAGACAGAGAGAGAATACCAGAAATCTTCTGGCCATCTCCGAAGGAGACTGCTTCATCTCTTTCAACAAGTTCATCACCTCATAGAACAATAAAGGGCTCGCAAACCGACCTTTAACAGCCACCTGCGAGCCCCGGAAATACTATTGGAAATCCTGCAAAATTACAGCAGAACCTTATGAGACAGATTTACGCGGCCCTTCTGGTCAATTTCAACAACCTTAACATCCAGCTCGTCGCCTTCCTTAACATAGTCCTCTACCTTTTCCACACGCTTTTTGTCCAACTGGGAAATATGGCAAAGACCTTCATGGCCTGGGAAGAGCTCAACAAAGGCACCAAAAGCCATCAAGCGGGTAACCTTGCCTCTATATACCTGACCTACCTCTACCTCGCGAACGATGTCCTCAATAGCAGCTACAGCCGCAGCGGAAGCATCTACGCTGGTAGCGGAAATACGAACAGTTCCATCATCATCAATATCGATCTGTACACCGCACTCGTCGATAATCTTCTTAATCATCTTGCCGCCTGGCCCGATAACCTCGCGAATCTTATCTGGCTTAATGTGCATGGTGGTAACACGAGGAGCATATTTGCTCAATTCCTCATTTGGCTGTGCAATGCACTCCAGCATCTTGCCCAGAATAAAGGCACGGCCCCGCTTAGCCTGAGCCAAAGCAGAAGACAGAATCTCACGGGAAATACCCTTAATCTTAATATCCATCTGAATAGCAGTAACGCCCTCAGTAGTACCTGCTACCTTGAAGTCCATATCACCCAGAGCATCCTCCATGCCCTGAATATCGGTGAGAATGGTATAATCCTCTCCATCCTTTACCAGGCCCATAGCCACGCCGGAAACTGGGCGCTTAATAGGCACACCGGCATGCATCAGGGAAAGAGTGCTGCCGCAAACGGAACCCATAGAGCTAGAGCCGTTGGACTCCAATACCTCGGAAACCATGCGGATAGTATATGGGAACTCCTCAGTGGAAGGAATAACAGGCACCAAAGCGCGCTCTGCCAAAGCACCATGACCAATCTCACGACGGCCTGGGCCACGAACAGGACGAGCCTCGCCTACAGAGTAGCCAGGGAAATTATACTGATGAATATAATGCTTGCTGGTTTCTACACCAAGGCCATCAATTACCTGCTCATCTCCCAGAGAGCCCAAAGTAGTAATAGTCAAAATCTGAGTCTGACCACGGGTAAACAGGCCAGAACCATGAGTACGAGGCAAAATACCTACCTCACAGCTAATAGGACGAACCTCTTCTACCTCACGGCCATCAGGACGAATCTTCTCCTTGGTAATCATGCGGCGCACGATTTCCTTAACAATCTTGTGGAGCATATAAGGAATTTCCTTAACTGCATCTGGATAAATCTCCAGGAAATGCTCCAAAGCCTCAGCCTTAACAGCAGCAATATGCTCGTCACGATCCAGCTTATCTGGGTTGCGTACTGCAGCATCCAGCTTATCAGTGGCATAGGCACGAATAGCCTGCTCCATTTCCTCTGGTACAGCAAAGAGCTTAACCTCTCTCTTAGCCTTGCCTACAGCCTTCTGCATCTCATCCTGGAAAGCAACAATCTTCTTGATTTCCTCGTGACCGAAGAGAATGGCCTCCAGAATAACTTCCTCTGGCAGCTCATCAGCACCAGCCTCAACCATCATAACTGCATCACGGGAGCCAGCAATGGTCAGATTCAAATCAGACTTTTCACGCTGCTCAACTGTAGGGTTGATAACAAACTCTCCATCAATGCGGCCTACGCGAACACCAGCAATAGGGCCCATGAAAGGAATATCAGAAATAGTCAAAGCACAGGATGCACCAATCATAGCTGCAATCTCTGGTGCATTGTCCTGCTCTACGGACAATACAGTAGCTACAATCTGTACATCATTTCTATAACCCTCTGGGAACAGAGGACGAATAGGACGGTCAATGAGACGGCTGCACAGAATTGCAGACTCTCCAGGACGACCTTCTCTCTTTATAAAACCGCCAGGAATCTTGCCTACGGCGTACATCTTCTCCTCATAATCAACAGTCAAAGGGAAGAAATCAACGCCCTCACGAGGCTCCTCAGAAGCGGTAGCAGTAACCAATACAACGGATTCACCGTAACGAACCAAAACAGCACCATTTGCCTGCTTTGCCATCTTGCCAGTCTCAACGGTAAAAGTTCTGCCGCCAAGCTGCATTTCAAAACTCTGCATCAAGTTTTTCCTCCTAATTTTCATTCTTTTTGCATACTAAGCTAGTATAACACATATTCAAATAAAAAGCCTAATATTTTTTTACAAAAACAAAAATCCCCCACCGAAGTGAGGGATTCAAGGCAATTACTTGCGCAGGCCCAGCTTAGCAACGATTGCACGATAGCGCTCGATGTCAACCTTGTTCAGATAAGCCAAAAGACGACGACGATGACCAACCATCTTCAACAGACCACGACGGGAATGATGATCCTTCTTGTGCTCCTTCAGATGCTCGGTGAGATAAATGATACGTGCAGTGAGAACTGCAATCTGTACCTCTGGAGAACCAGTGTCACCCTCGTGTACGGCATACTTCTGAATAATTTCCTGCTTTGCTTCCTGAGTCAACATAATATATTCCTCCTAATTAATTATTTCCCCAAGCCGGGACCAGCGTCGGAGTGTCGCTCATCTAGGCAAGAGGCATGTGTCCATTCATAAATTATCTGACACACAATGGATACTATATCACAAAATCTCAACTCTGTAAATACTTATTTTACTTTGTCTGCCAATAATTTGCGGGCAGTGATTTCATCTGCACGAAGCTGTTTTACTAAGGCATCTACACCGCTAAATTTTTTCTGCTCCCTAAGCTTGCCCACAAACTGTACCGTAATAGCCGCATCGTAGATATTCTGGGAAAAATCCAAAATATTCACCTCCAAGCGGCGATTACAGCCTTCAAAGGTAGGATTATCCCCTATATTGGCAATGCCATTATATCTTTTGCCATTTAGCCAAATCAGCACAGCATAAGCACCATTAGGCAGCATGGCCCGATGAGATCCGATAGCCAGATTGGCTGTAGGAAAGCCCAGTTTCCGACCACGATGATCTCCGTGAATCACCCGGCCTCCAAAGCTGAAATACCTGCCAAGATATTCATTGGTTTTTTCCAAATCCCCAGCTTCGATAAGACTGCGGATTCTGGTACTGCTTACCATGCGGCCATCCAGCTGTACCGCCTGGCCCACCTCTGCCTGAAAGCCATATTCCTCCCCCATGCGCAGCAGCATACGAGGATTTCCCTTGGCCTTGGCACCAAAGGAAAAATTAGGTCCTGTTACCAGATAATGAGGATTCAAACTGTGGCAAAGTTCATCAATAAAAGCCTCTGGACTTTGACGGCACAGCTTTTCATTAAAGGCCACATTCACCAGCATCTGTACTCCCATAGCTTTCAGAATATCTGCCTTGGAAATATTATCCCCAATCTGCATAGGCACCTTATCAGGAGCAATCTGCTCCAAGGGATGGTTGCTAAAGGTATAAACCACGCTGACCAGCTTGTGAGCCTTGGCCAGATTCATAGCCCGCTGAATAATACTTTGGTGACCGATATGAACTCCGTCAAAGGTTCCCAGAGCCACCGCTGTTCCTTTATCTCCTAAAAGTTGTTTTGCTTCACTTAATTTATTGCATATAAGCATCTTATCACCTATCAATCATTTATTACTGCCATTTATTATAACCCCTAAACTTTCCAAAGTAAATGCCGGGATATTTAGTTTTATGTTCAACAAATTTTTCACTTTCCTGGAAATTTTCATTTTCTTTTCAGACAAGCCTGCTATATTATAGACAATCCCTTTGATGTACAAGATATGTACTTTCAGTACTATCCCATATACATCATTTTCTCCATCCCATTGGCGGTATCAGGACTTGATACCGCCATCTTTTTTTGCCCAAATATATTCTCTCCCAAACAGATGAAAATTATTATCAATCTATTGTTGCTTCTTGACAAAAATGGTATGATGTATACACGATTTAAGTTTTATTTTTTGCATAAGGAGAATGCATATGAAGAAACTATTTTATTTACTTCTCACAATGCTTTTGCTAGCAACCAGCTTATTAGCAGGCTGTGGCAATAATACCCAGGAGAGCGCCAAAAAGGATGGCCAGCTGCATATTGTTACTTCCTTCTATCCTATGTATATTGCTACCGCCAATATTACCAAGGGTGTGGATGGCGTACAGGTTACCAATATGACCAAGCCTCAGACCGGCTGTCTCCACGATTATCAGCTCACCACTGATGATATGAAAACTCTGGAAAAGGCAGATGTTTTTGTGGCCAATGGTGCCGGCATGGAATCCTTTTTGGATAAGGTAATCAAAGACCACAAAAATCTGACAGTTATTGATGCCAGCAAGGATATTTCTCTTCTGGAGGAAAATGGCCAGCCAAATCCTCATGTATGGCTGAATGTGGATAATGCCATTAAGCAGGTGGAGAATATTTCCCAGCAGCTGTGTGATGCAGATCCCAACCATGCTGAAGCCTACAAGGCCAATGCTGCTGTCTATATCGGCAAGCTGAAGGAGCTGCAGGCTGATATGAACAATGAGCTGAAGGATATTTCTCACAGAGATATTGTTACCTTCCATGAAGCCTTCCCTTATTTTGCTCAGGAATTTAGCCTGAATATTATCAAGGTTATTGAAAGAGAACCTGGCTCTGAGCCATCTCCTCAGGAGCTGGAGGATATTATCAAAGATGTCAACAAACTGCCAGCCAAGGTATTGTTTACAGAGCCACAGTATTCCCCAACAGCTGCAGAAACCATTGCCAGAGAAACCGGTGCTCATATCTATGCTCTGGATCCTGTTGTTACTGGTGAAGCCAATGAGCAGGCTCTGGATGCTTATATCAACACCATGAAACAGAATGTCCTCACCCTTAAGGAAGCCCTTAAGTAAAGCTAATTTAAAAGCTGACCTAGGGAGAATTTCTTCTCGCTAGGCCAGCTTTTTTGATGCTTTATTTTATTTTTTTCTTAAAGCTGGAACTTGCTCAGGGCATTCTGCAGATCCTGGGCCTGCTCTGCCAGCTTACGGCTAGCATCGGCAATTTCCAGCATGGATGCAGTTTCTTCCTCAGTGGAAGCAGATACAGTTTCTGCCTCACTAGCAACAGAACGGCTCATGGTATTAATCGTTTCAATAGCTTCGTTAATCTTCATGGTGTGATTTGCCAGCTCTGCTACAGCACCATCCATAGCGCTGGAATTATCTGCCACCTTGGATACCATTTCCGCAATATGACCAAAGGAAGAACCTGCCTCCTTAACAGCTCCGGTTCCCTTCTTAACCTGGCCTACACCATCCTTCATGGACTTAACGGCATTCTCTGTATCCTGCTGAATACCAACTACTACCTTGGAGATTTCTCCAGCAGATTCCTGGGACTGCTCAGCCAGCTTGCGAACCTCCTCTGCAACTACAGCAAAGCCTCGGCCATGCTCACCAGCCCGGGCAGCCTCAATAGCCGCATTCAGAGCCAGCAAATTGGTCTGCTCCGCAATGGAGGAAATAGTATCAATAATCACACCGATCTGCTGAGATTTCTCACCCAACTGCTCAATAACCCCCGCAATATCTGTTACCGTAGCATCTATGGTTTCCATATTGCTTACAGCACCGCCTACATTGGTACGGCCTGTTTCTGCCACATCGTTGGTTTCATGTACCTGGTTTACAGTCTCTCTCAGGGTTGCAGAGAACTCTTCCATATGGGCTGTAAGATTGTTCACACTGTTGGAAGCTGTCTCCACCTGATTGAACTGCTGGCTGCAGCTGCCTGCTACATTCATAACAGACTCTGCAATGGACTTGCTGACTGTAGCTGCCTGTTCAGCTGTGGAAGTAAGCTCCTCAGAGGCAGCAGCCAAATACTCTGCAGTAGTTACAATCTGCTGCATCAAAGCCAGAAGCTTCTCCCGCATATCACGGACAGACCGAACCATCAGGCCAATTTCATCATTGCGGGACAGCATTGCCTCAATTTCCTGTGCATCCGGATCATCCTTATGATCCCGGAAGTCACCATCACCTAAGTACTGGATTCTCTTTGCTGTCAGCTGTATTGGATGAGCAATCTGCTTGCCCATGTAGAAAGCAAAGGCTGCAATCACCACAAAAAGTACCACCATTACAGTAACTGCCACCATAATATCACTTTTCAACTCTGATTCCAGCAGGGCTTTTTCCTCAGCCACCATACCATCAATATCATCAATCCAGATGCCTGTACCAATTACCCAATTCCAAGGCTTGAAGCACACGGTATAATTACGCTTTGGCAATGGCTCTGTGGTATTAGGCTTGGCAAACATCAAATCAGTGAAGCCGCCTCCCTCAGCCATACTATTTTGAATCATTTCCTTGATGTAGTACTTGCCCTGAGGGTCCACAGAATCTATTCTGGATTTACCCTCGGCAGCTCTGCCCAGCAGTACCACATTGACACCTTCGGTGGTATCTACGTAGAAATAGCCTTTGCCATCGTCATAACGCAAATCTCTCACTGCATCTGCTGCAGCTTTCTGAGCCTGCTCCTGAGTCAGCTCACCGCTTTGCTGTTTCTTGTAGAATTCATCCAGAATGCTGTAGGCAACCTGAGTCTCCCCTTTAAGACTGGATTCTACATTTTTTTCCAAACTGTCCCGATAATGATCCAGCTGCTGATGATTGGCCTGAATCTGAGAAAAGATAAAGAATCCTCCCATGCACAAAGCCGTAACCACCGAAGCTCCTGCAATAACAGCTATCAGCTTGGTTTTGATAGACTGAATCTCCCCCAATGGATTAACCCCTTTGACACTAGACATAAATATCCCTCCTGTTTGTTTTTTTGGATTGTGACAGGTGCTAATACAAATTCATCTTCGTATGTTTATGTAATTCGCTACTTTTTTCAAAATTCCTGCTTTTTTATAAAATTTTTTTAAATTCACAAAAATAAGCTGTCGGTACTAAAACCAACAGCTTATTTACGAAGTATAATGAAGGATTACTTGTTTACAGCGTCCTTCAATGCCTTGCCGGCCTTGAAAGCTGGAACCTTGGCAGCGGCAATCTTAATCTCCTCACCAGTCTGAGGGTTGCGGCCAGTACGGGCAGCACGATCTCTAACCTCGAAAGTACCAAATCCGATAACCTGTACATTCTCTCCCTTTGCCAGAGTCTCCTGAACAGTGCTGAAGAATGCGTTTACAACAGCCTCGGTGTCCTTCTGGGTAATCTCTGCTTTTTTTGCAACACTTGCAATCAATTCTGCTTTAGTCATAGGTTTATATCCCCTTTCGTACTTAATACGATGTTGATAATACCACATATTCTGTTGTTTGGCAAATATTTTTTCTATTTACAGCCCTTTTACTTCCGGTTCCTGGCCTCCTCCTGCTGATATTGCAGCATAAAATAATCCATCAAAATACGAGAAATGACATATAATGGCAGGCGGGAGGTAACATCCACCCTGGTGAAAGTACGATTATGATGGCAATATCCCTTGATACGAATATGAGCCATACGGTTAATAGGCAGCTCTGCTGGAGCACAGGTAATGGCAATAATCTTTGCACCCATCATAGAGGCCTTCTCGGCCACAGAAATCAGTTCCGGGGTACTGCCAGACATGGAAAAGATAATTACCACGGAATCCATACCGGTATGGGTACTAAGCTCCTGCATAATATTGGAATCGCTGTTATAAACCACATTTTTATTCATAATCTGCAGCTTTAAGGCCAGCTCTGAGGCCACATTATCGGAAAGCCCCTTGGAAAAGATAAAGATTCTTTTGGCCTTTTGCATCTCCGTCACTGCTTTCAGAATAGTCTCCGTAGACAGCTGTTCAATGGTATTGCTGATTTCCAGCAGAGATTTATTGAAAATCTCATTTACATCCACAGAATCCTGCCTGGACTCTGTTTTCTGAGTCAGCATATACCTAAGCTCCGCAAAGCCAGCGATACCGCATTTCTTAATGGTGCGGGAAACTGTAGCCGGAGATGAATAGGTTGCCTCTGCCACCTCGCTGATGGACATACTGGAAATAGCTGCTGCATTGCTGTTGATAAAGCTGATAACATTCTTCTCTGTATCTGTCAGCTTATTCATAAAGTCGTGTTCAAGATTAATTAGCATAAAATACCTCTCCCTTTTTATTGAGACTATTATACCATAAGTAGGAGAAAAATTCGTATTTTATTACGTTTTTGTTCAAAAGTCATAATTTTTTTTGAATACCCGCTATATCTCGTAACTTATACAGCACCAACAAAAAGGCTGCAGATAGCAATTATCCTGCAGCCTTCTGGAAATATGCAATTATGCCTTGCCTACGGAACCGCAGATCTCAATCTTCTGCTCTACATACTTCTGTACCTCAGCCATACCCTGCTGGCTATACTTCTTAGGGTCAAAGGCCTCTGGATGCTCTGCCATAAACTCCTTGGCACCACGGGTAAAGGCAATACGCAAATCCGTAGCATAGTTTACTTTGCAAATACCATTCTTGACCGCAGTAATAACCTGCTCGTCAGGTACACCGGAAGTACCATGCAATACCAAAGGTACTTCCACCATGTCATGAATAGTAGCAATCAAATCAGTATTTACCTTTGGAATCCCCTTGTAAACCCCATGAGCTGTACCTACACCAATAGCCAGGTAGTCAACACCGGTTTTCTCCACAAAGATTTTGGCTTCCTCTGGATCGGTATATGGATTGTCATCATCACCCTCCAGATCGTCCTCCTTGCCGCCAACCTTGCCTAGCTCGCCCTCTACATAGACATCACCAGGATGGCAGGCATCTACCACACGCTTGGTCAAATCAATATTATCCTCAAATGGGAGCTTGGAGCCATCAATCATAATAGAGGTATAGCCAGCTCTATAGGCAGCCATAGCCCGCTGGAAGCTGTCACCGTGATCCAAATGCATTACTACAGGCACAGAGCTTCTCTTGGCAGCAGCAGCCACATTGGCATAGTAATAATCTACACCAGCATACTTAATAGTACCAGGTGTGGTCTGCATAATAACGGGAGAGTTCTTTGCCTCTGCCGCAGCCAATACAGCCATAACCATTTCCATATTTTCAACATTGAAGGCACCAATGGCATATTTGCCCTCTCTAGCCTTCTGGAGCATTTCCTTTGCAGTAACTAACATATCTTTTTCCTCCAGGAATCTACAATTAATTAGCCTATAATTACTTCATCATTTTCATGAAGCGCTTGCACATATCACCTAACAGCATGGCAGTCATCAAGTGGTCCTGAGCATGAACCATGAGGAAGCACAGCTCCATATCCTCACCGCTGGCCTCTTTGGTAATCATGTCAGTCTGGGACTCGTGAGCACTGAGAACAGTCTCATAGCCAGCCTTGATAAGCTCCTCTGCCTTGTCAAAATTCTTGTCTGCCATAGCATCCATAGCCTGCAGGAACTGAGTTCTTGCCTCACCTGCATAAGCTACAATCTCCATAGCAACCATTTCCATATCTTCTTTAGTCATTTTTATACTCCCCTTTTACGCTTAATACTGGACACCCCTGTCCCAAATTTACCTGGAAATGTTATGATATGAGTTTATTCTGCAAAGAATATACACTCATATCATAACATATTTTTTTGCATTAGTACGAATTAATCGTGGTAGTAGCCCTCAGCCCACTTTTTCTCAAACTCATCAAAGAGCTGATCATTCTCGATGCAGTCATTATCTGGCACCATATTGTCAATCTTGGCAATCAGAGCTTCCTTCTCAGGAGTTGGCTTGTACTCTGCCTTCAGAAAGGCTTCCAGAATGTACTCAATAGTACCTACACCCAGCACACGGCCACCGCAGCCAATAACATTGGCGTTAAGATTTTCCTTGGCAGCTACGGCAGTCTGAACATCAGCCACACAAGCACCTCTGATGCCCTTTACCTTTACAGCGGAGTTGTTGATACCAATACCGGTACCGCAGATGCATACGCCCAAATCTGCCTGTCCAGTAACAACAGCCTTTGCTACCTTGCGGCCGTAGATAGGATAATGAGTGCGAATAAAGTCATAAGTACCTACATCAATAACCTCATGGCCCTGCTTCTTCAGGAACTCAGCAGCCTTAATCTTGATATCTGTTACAATATGGTCACAGCCAATAGCGATTTTCATGGTTTATTTCCTCCCTATATATCAAAGCTCACGGTTCAGCATATCAATACGAATCTGGTGGCGGCCGCCATCGTACTCAGTCTTAACAAAGTTTTCGGCCAGCTGACAGCTGAGAACATCCGCCGTAATATTGGCACCCAGGGTAATAATCTGTGTGCTGTTGTGATGGCGAGTCATGCTGGAGGTATAATCCTCATAAACTGGAGCGCAGACAATGCCATGATTCTTAGCAGCAATGTTGAAAGGTACTACACCATAATCATCTACCACAATACCTCTAGTAATCTCACCCTTGTTTACCAGCTCTACTACATTCATGGTAGCAGTAAAGATATCCTTATGGGATACATCCACAACCTCATAACCGGCCTGAGTCAAATGTGCCTTTACTACATCCTTCAAGCGAGTACCAACTTCATTGGCGGAAATTGCAACCTTCATTTTCAAGTCTCCTTTTCTCTATCTCTTTCACCTCTGTGTAGGTGAATTTCTTACTACACTGTTAGTATATAACCTTATCCTCCCTTCGTGTTTTCAACCTGTGAAATGATTTTCAAAGCTTTTCCGCCCTGTAAATGTCAAGAAAAAATGAGCTACATGATGCTGAATTTCTCAGCCATAAGGCAATGAATTTTGGAGTTTTGCCTCTGAATTTTGGACACAAAAAAGATGGCATCTACCATAACAGAAATTCATCTGCTTATGGCCATGCCATCTTTATTTCAAAAAATTATTTGCTTATGTAGCCGCTGTGCTTTTAGTCAAGCGCATGTCGCGGATTATTGGATACCTTTTCTACAGCCTCGGTCATAGCCCGAAGAGCCTCTACCTTTACCATCATATCACTAATATGCACCCGCTCAAAAAGATCCCCTCTATCTGTAGACACATATCGAGGCTTAAGGCCGTTCAAAGCCAAAGCCTTAATATCTGACAGACACTGAGAACAACAGCAGGCATCAGGAAACTTTTTCATAACGATAGGAAATTGTTCATCAATCAATCTCTCCACCACATTAGCAACATGTACATCCTTCAGGGTATCCTTGTCGAACTGAATCGCCATAACATCAACCATCCCCTAATTACAACTTTACTTTCATCCTGTACTATATATTATCATAAAGTTAATATAATAACCATAGTAAATTTGTAAAACACAAATTTATCAAATGTAATATAAATAGCCTTACATGCTCATGGGCTTTCTGCCACCATGCTAGTTGGTGTTTCGGACATGTAACTGTAGAACATACTATTTCCTGTATCATATGCTGCATTATCTGTCCAAAGCTCACACTGACTAAGCACTGTGCTTATAGCAAAATCACAATCTGCTGGCGGATAGTCATATTTATTTAGCAACCGCTTAACCATCTTCCGCATCTTTGCTCTGGCTGTTTCCTTTTTCTGCCAATCTATGGTGCGATTCTTGCGTAACATTTCGGTAAGCTCCCTTGTCAAAGCAATCAATTTATCATTACTATAAAAATCCTTAATATGCTCCGGCTTGGTAATAGCATCATAAAAAGCCAGTTCCTCAGTTGATAGGTCAAGCTCTTGGCCATTCTTATACAGATTTGCAATTTCCTCCGCAGTTTTCAGCAATTCCTTAATCACTTCTTCATTGGTGATAAGCCCATTATAATAAGAATTCATCAAATGGGTTATTTTTTCTGAAAACTTCTGAGATTGAACTACATTTGTTCGTTTATACAAGGATACCTGCTCTGCCATCAACTTTTTCAAGATTTCAACAGCTATATTTTTTTCCTTCATACGAGCAATTTCATCTAAAACGGCAGCATCAAATAAGCTAAAGTTTTCCCCTCCGCTCTTACTACTGTCAAACAGGCTAATTACACCTTCACTTTGGACTGCTGCCTTCAGCAATTCATTTATCTGGTCATTAATCTCTTTTAGAGACAAACTCTTTCCAGCACTACCACCGTAGGTAATCTTGGTAACAGTAGATCGCAAAGCCTCCATATAAGCAGCTTCATGACGTTCCTGCTCTGTTGTCATACTAGAACAAAGAGAATGTGATTGCTTCAAAAGCATTGCTTCCTTCAAAAACAAATCTTTTCTTTCCGGTACACTTGCATCGAGAATAAAATTTACACCTCCAGTAATGAGCTTAGCCATTGTGAGTGGAGAGCCACCTACAAATCCGCTGAAATCAAAACCATGCAATAAATCTTTGCAGACCTGCAATTTCTCTTGAAACTTTGGATATGCCATCTTGGCAATATTCATATCACCGTATTTAGACTGATCGCGTTTCGTATATTCCTTCATTGCAGCCTTTAAAGCTGATGCAATACCAACATAATCTACAATCAATCCCCCCTCCTTGTCCTTAAATACGCGATTAACACGGGCAATTGCCTGCATCAAATTATAACCGTGCATAGGCTTGTACACGTACATAGTAGCCAAAGAAGGTACATCGAAACCAGTTAGCCACATATCTACCACAATAGCTATTTTCATTGGATCATTATTATCCTTAAACTTTCTAGCAAGCTCTTCCTTGTGGGATTTGGTTCCAATGATTGATTTCCAATCCTCCGGATCGTTATTACCACTAGTCATAACCACCCCCACCTTATCTTTCCATGCAGGTCTTTGCTGTAAAATGTAGCGATATATTTTCATTGCAATAGGGCGAGAGTATGCCACAATCATAGCCTTGCCTGTCAGAAGATGAGCCCTATATTTTTCGTAGTGTTCAATAATATCATCACAAAGAGATTCAATTGTAGAATCCGCTCCTAGCACGCTCTCCATTTGGCCTAGCATTTTTTTACTCTTCTCAATAGTCTGAGCATCCGACTGTTGCTCCAATACGTCATAAGTAGAATCAATTAATGCTAAGGTATTTTCATCCAACTTCAAATGAACAACACGGCTCTCATAATAAACCGGCCTAGTAGCCCCATCCTCCACAGCCTGTGTCATATCATATACATCAATATAATCGCCAAATACCTCACGGGTATTTCTATCCTTGACTGAAATCGGCGTACCGGTAAAGCCAATAAAAGTAGCATTAGGTAATGCGTCATGAATAATACGGGCATTACCAATTACAGTATGAGCCTCTCTTTCACCCTTTTCATTTTCTGATATGACTATTTTCTCATCAAAACCATACTGACCTCGGTGAGCTTCATCTGCCATAACAACAATATTTCTGCGTTCCGAGAGAGGTTTCTCGCCACGCTCAAACTTAAACATGGTAGTGAAAATAATGCCGTTGGCATTCCTGCCTTCAAGAAGAGATTTCAAATGTTCCTTGCTTTCTGCCTGTATCGGCGTCTGTCGCAAAAAATCTCCGCACTGTGAAAACTGTGCATAAAGCTGGTCATCCAAATCAATACGATCAGTCATAACTACAATGGTAGGACTATCTAGCACCTCCTGTAATAGATGAGCATAGAACACCATAGATAAAGACTTCCCGGAACCCTGCGTATGCCAAAACACACCACCCTTACCATCTGTTTTGGTAGCGATTTTAGCTTTTTCAATCGCCTTACGAACAGCAAAATACTGATGATATGCTGCTAACACCTTAAAACGACTATTACTTACACCGGAAAAGAGAATAAAATTTTTTAAAATGTCAAGTAGACGTTCCTTTTGGAACATACCTTCATAGAAGGTTTCAAAGGAAGCATACGCCGTATCTTCGTAATTACCATCTTTTGTTTTCCATTCCATGAAACGGTCTAATCCGGAAGTGATAGTTCCTGCCTTATTCGTAGACAAGTCGCTAATTACACAGATTGCATTGTAATAAAAAATAGCTGGAATATCCTGCATATAATTACGAATCTGATGATAAGCATTTTCGGCTCCTACCTCATCCTTTACCGGACTCTTTAGCTCCATCAACACAAGTGGCAATCCGTTAATGAACAGAATAATATCCGGACGACGATTGTTCCCATTTTCCAGAAAGGTAAACTGATTTACCACATAGAAAAAATTATTTTGTACATTTTGGTAATCAATTAAACGTACAATTGAGGATTGCTCCTCCCCCTTCACAAAAAACTTAACTGTAATACCGTTTTGCAAATAATCCATAAAGATAATGTTCTTCTGCAGCAGGCTGCCACTATCAAGATTTTTCAATTTTGCCAGTGCCTCATCAATAGCATCTACAGGCAAACCACGGTTAATACGTTCCAGACTGCTTCTTAGTTCATCATCCAACAGAGGACTACTGTAATCCCGTTCCAAATCCGGAGCATAGAGGTGCTCATACCCCATGTTCTCAAACAGTTCTATAATCGCCTGTTCATAAGTATCCTCAGTAAATAAACTTGGCATATGATCACCCTTCCTCCAGCTATAAATTGACTTTTATGCCCCTAATTGTAGTTTTTCAGGGCATGAAAGTCAATAAACTTATTATAAATAAAGCCAAGATATACTCTATAAAACAGATCTTGACTAAGATGCTTATGTGAGCTAAAATAAAAGTATAGAAAAAGAGCGAACCACAACGATGGTCGCCACTACATGTTTTTAGGTGATTTTAAAATCGACCGTCAAACAGTGCGTGCAACACTGATGGTCACAACATCTTACGAATGAGCAGTCCCGGCAAGGACTGCTTTTTTCGTGCTTGCTGCAAGATGTGGTCGATATGTGACCTACGTTAACCTAATAAAATCAACGATAGTTCACCTGTGATAGTTAGCCAAATCAACACAGCCATAATCACAGTCACTACAAGAGTAACCAATGATATTGTACTCAATAGCCACAGCAGAGATAGTACCCTGCACAGGTACTCTTCGTGCCTCGGTACTTAGCGATTCATGAGCTTTCGGGGCGCTAGGCGAGAAAAGTAGCGAGAGAGTGCCTGAAAGGGTACTACCATATCGCCATATAGGTAATAGATGTACTCGATAAATGAGAATTTAGAGCAACAAGTACTAAGTTTATATCGCAACAAATTTGATAATACCTCCAATAGTGAACGAAAAATTTGCCGTGCTGATGAGTATTTTGACATATCTATCGGTAAAACACCACCAAGAAAAGAACCGCAATGGTTTAGCACAAATCTACAAGATGTCACTTGGGTATCTATATCTGATATGGGGACTTGCGGTCTTTATATTATGAGAAGCTCTGAGCAACTTACGCAAGAAGCTGTTGAACGACATAATGTAAAAGTAGTACCTGATAACACAATAATACTTAGTTTTAAGCTCACTGTTGGCAGAATTGCGATTACTAATGGTGAAATGACAACTAACGAAGCTATTGCTCATTTCAAAACTGATAAGAAAGAAATAAACGAATATCTTTATTGTTATTTGAAGTGCTTTAACTACCAAACTATGGGCAGTACTTCTTCAATTGCAACTGCCGTCAATTCAAAAATTATCAAAGGTATGCCTTTTGTTGTGCCTACAAACGCCGAACTTGAAGAATTTCACGACTTTGCTGCACCAATGTTTGCAAAAATTAAGGCTAATCAAATTGAAACAGATAATTTGGCAGAACTTAGAGATACGTTGCTTCCAAAACTAATGTCCGGCGAGCTTGATGTTTCTAAAATCGAATTTTAAGCTGCAATCAAGTCGATAAATCTGGATTTAGTGGGATGTAAATTCTCATTTATCTCATTGTTTTGTTTTATTTTTTTATTTATAACCATTGCAATTGATGCAATCTTTTTTTGTATATCCATTGACGGAACCGGTATTTTTAGAACACGTATTGTTTTCATTGGAATAGTAGGCTGACTAGATCCAGTCATATAATTAGTCATCGTTGCATAAAACTCGTCTGTTCTTATATAACTATATAAAAAATATGCATTTATAGCGTCATTTTTAGGAGTAATTTTGCATACATTAGGTGCTAAATGATATTTATCATTTTCTTCTATAATAGCGCAATCTCCATATCCATTACCTGTATAAGTAAGAAGAACATCATTTTTACATAATTTACTTCTTATAAGAGAATCTGATACGACTTTATCAATTCGCTTTATGTCTGTTAAATCTAATTCACCATTACGTAAATTTAACGCTCTTAACGCAATAATTTCTCCGTTGTCATTATAATGCATGTATTTTGTAAATTCAAATCCTGCTAATTTAGTTACATCAGCTATATCACCAAGTTCTTTATAAACAAAACCCCTCAAAATTTACACCTTCTCCTAACCTATATATTTTCTATGAGCCTGCTTTACATTGCTCTGCTTGACCATTGCATACTGCAAGGTCGTATCTATTCGCTTATGCCCCAATAACTGCTGTAACTGCTCTATCGGCATTCCTTTATCAATTGCCATAGTTGCCAGTGTTCTTCTAAACTTATGTGGATGGACCTTTTGTATATCTAATTGCTTCCCCATTGCACGCAGACGAGATTCGATACCGCCAATCCCGATCCTTGTATGTGGTGTTCTAAGAGTAACAAAAAGCGCTGGATCATCATCTTTTCTGCTATCAATATAGTTTTGCAGATGAATCTTTGCTCTGGCATCAAAATATACTACTCGCTCCTTATCGCCCTTACCAAATACTACGCACTCCCGCTCATTAAAATTAATATCCCCTTTATTCAGCAACACCATTTCTCCAATACGCATTCCCGTAGAAGCCAGCATATCAACAATTGCCAAATCCCTAAGTTCCCTACAATTATCACGCATCTTTTCCAATTCCTCATCAGTGTAGGTTTCCTTAATACTAGTAGCTGTTTTCACCTTATGAATTCGACGCACCGGACTTTTTAGAATATGATCTTCATCCTCCAACCAAGAGAAAAAACTGGACAATATCCTGCGTATATTATCAATAGTTACCCGGCTAGAGCCGTGTTGCTTCTGATATTCCGTAAGGTATGCTCTAAGGTCATCTGTCTGAATATGACGAACACCTTTTGCTATAACTACTATCATTTTTTCAATAGTAGTGCGATAATATTTGAGAGTTTTCTTTGAACAGCCTTCTATCTGCTTCGCATAAATAAAGGAATCAATCAACGCCTGGCTATCATCCTCAGTTTCCTTGCCTTTGCTGGCAATCTCATAATTATATAGTACATGCTCTAAGACATGCTGTAGTCTCTGCAACTGTGCATTTTCAAGGTATGGCAACATCTGTTGCACAATTTCTTCCATAATTTGCTGTTTCATGATTCCTTCTCCTTAAAATATCCAGAGAACGAATCAACGGCAGTTCCATTGGCATCAGCTCCTGCCGTTGTTGAAGCTCAATTTTTATAAAATTTTTATCATTTACAGTAAAATGATGAAATATCAATTTTCCGAGATACCCCTCCGGCTGTTGCCGAATCATCAAGGCTTATCGGTACTGTCAATCCCTAATACTTCTGCTATCTTCGTAGAGAATAGGTCATTTCAAGCAATACCAAGGCGGAAAATTGCGATGAATACGCTAATAAGCGGTATGGGAGTACCCTGCACAGGTACTCTTCGCGCCTCGGTACTTAGCGATTCATGAGCTTTCGGGGCGTTAGCCACGAATTGTCTCATGAGAGCTTTAGTACCGCTAGGCGAGAAAAGTAGCGAGAGCGTGCCTGAAAGGGTACTCCCATATCGCCATATAGATAATTGGTGTACTCGATAAATGAGAATTTACATCCTACTAAATCCAGATTTGTCGACCTGATTGTAGCTTAAAATTCAATTTCCGAAACGTCAATTTCTCCAGACATTAAACGAGGCAGTAAAATGTCTCGAATATTCTGTAAACGGAAAATTTCATTGAAATTATTGCGAATTGTTAAATCCATAGGAGCTACAATCTTTTCAAACTCGTCCAAAAGTTCATTTTTGGGAATAAGAATAGGCATATCATTCAACGAATTACGGTTGATAGAACCAAAGACTGTTCCTTCACTATTGAATATATCTAACTGTTTTTTTAGGAAAAACATTGTATAAAGGACAAAGGATTGATGATTAGATTTTGAATGAATAGCAGCCAATCCACGACCAATGCAACAATCATCATGAGCAACATTTATGTCACCTACTGGTGCTCTAACACTCATTAAAGTATCATTTAAATAAGCCATTCGTTTAGGTTCGGTAGTATACAGGCGTACAGAAGGAAATCTAAAGCCAAATTCCGCACGACCTTGAAAGAAGATGGTTCCGTTTCCGTCATTGTTATAGCTACTGCCATTTGGAGATTGCCCCATTGTAATATCTGCAATATCGCTCAAAGTTCCTTTTTTGCAATTGGAATTAATGTTATCTATGAACATATGTCGGAAAATTGCCTTGGCTTGCTTCTCTAAATTCTCATTTATTTTATTATTAAGCTCAATTTTCTCCCTGATACACTCTAAAATTTTAACTATTTTATATTGTTCCTTTACACTTGGTATATCTAATTCTAGTTGTTGGAATGTTGTTGTTGCTCTTGCCAATGCTGGTACGCCAACCTGAGAGGCATTAGATAGTAAATCATATTTTCCCCTTTGTGTATGAAAATAATATGTCAAATACTCAGGTAATACCTTTTCATTACACCTAAATCGAAATTGACTTTGAGAAATTATATATCTTTCATATAATGATGTTTTTGGTATAAAAGATATTTGTCCCAATGTCCCTCGGTGAGTAACAATAATATCTCCTCGTCTGGCATTAGCTTTTCTTAATGAATCTGCTTTTTCTTTTGTTACATATCGTGATATATCATCATTTATTGCAACATCATTTAGATTACTTCCGTTAAGAACGGGAATTCCTGACGAAACAAAGCACTCTTTCTTTATGTTAGAACCAAATGGCCCCATAGATATTTCATCTAATAAATCAGCAATACGAAAATGCTTAAACTTCATACCCAATTGCCCCCAGCTTCTTCCTTATTTCGTCCTCCAACTCATGGGACTTGGCAAACATTTCCGATAGCTCCGAGGTCAGGCGTTTCATCTTATCATCAAATGGTTCGCCATCATCTTCCTGCTCCTCAATGCCCACATAACGACCTGGAGTAAGAATATAATCCTGCTTTTCGATTTCTGTCCTGTCCACAACAGCACAGAAACCTTTGACATCTTCCAAATTACCAGCCACAAAAGCTTCATAGGTATCTGAAATCTTCTTAATGTCATTAGCTGTAAGCTCACGCAATTTGCGACTAACCATAGTTCCCATTTTGCGAGCATCAATAAACAAGGTCTTTTCTGATTGTTTTTTCTGCTTATTGATAAACCAAAGAGATACTGGAATCTGAGTTGTATAGAAAAGCTGTGTTGGCATAGCTATAATGCACTCTACTAAATCCGCATTAATAATATTCTTGCGAATTTCTCCCTCACCGCCTGATTGAGAAGAAAGTGAGCCATTGGCTAGTACCATACCAATTCGTCCTGCTGGTGCCAAATGATAAATCATATGCTGCAACCAAGCAAAGTTGGCATTTCCAGCAGGTGGCATACCATATTTCCAACGTACATCCTCTTTTAAGTCCTCTGCTCCCCAATCCGAAAGATTAAAAGGTGGATTGGCCATAATATAATCTGCCCGCAAGGTTGGGTGACGATCGTCAAGGAATGTATCAGCAGCATAATTTCCCAAATCTGGCTCAATACCACGAATCGCAAGATTCATCTGAGCCATCTTCCAAGTAGTAGGATTGGCATCCTGTCCATAAATGGAAATATTGCTGATATTACCGCTATGATTCTCAACAAATTTTGCTGACTGCACAAACATACCGCCTGAGCCACAGCAGGGATCATATACGCGCCCCTTGAAAGGCTTTAACACTTCCACCAAAGTTCGCACTACACAAGAAGGTGTAAAAAACTCACCGCCACGTTTACCTTCTTGTTCGGCAAACATAGACAAGCAATACTCATAAGTACGACCAAGGATATCTTTCTCACTTCCGTGATCTATCATACGGATATTGGTAAATAAATCTACCACATCACCTAATCTGCGCTTGTCTAGTTCAGGACGTGCGAAATTCTTAGGCAGAATATCCTTCAAACGATTATTCTTTTTCTCGATGGCACGCATAGCATCATCAATAGCCATACCAATTTCTGGCGTATGTGCTTTAGCTGCAATTTCATGCCAACGCGCCCCTGCTGGTACAAAGAAAATTCCTTCGGATGTATATTCGTCAATATCCTCCTCAAAGCCATCTCCTTCCTCAACCAGCTCCTGATACTTATCAGCAAAACGATCAGAGATGTACTTCAAAAAAATTAGCCCCAAAACCACATTTTTATATTCGGATGCATCCATATTACCACGCAACACACAGGCTGCATCCCATATCTGTTTTTCAAAGCCAATATCAGCTGTATTTTTACGTGCCATCTTAGTGCTCCTTACATAAATCTTTTTACTTATACTGCCAGTGACAGGCATGCTGTTCAATCAAATCTATGGTGGTGAATAGTACCAGGCCGATTAGACTTAACACCACAATGCCTGAGTACATTTCCAGATAATTAACTCTTAGCCAGGCATCCATAATAAAATAACCCATGCCGTATCTGGTGCCAAAGGTTTCCGTAAAGAAAAGCACGGAAATGGCTGTAGCTAATGCTACCCTGATAGCTGTAATGAACTTAGGCAGGGAGGCTGGCCACAGTACCTCGAAGAAAATATCCTTAAAGCCTGCTCCCAGGGAATACAAAGGATATAAGGTCTCACGAGGAATGGCCCTGATACCGTCCCGCACAGCCACCACAACCTGAAAAAGAATTATCAGGAAAATCATGATAATCTTAGATGATTCTCCCACCCCAAAAAGCAGCATCAAAATAGGCAGCAGGGCAATTTTAGGAATAGGATAGGTTAGATAAACCAAGGGAGATAGAAATCTGTCCCATTTGGGGAAATACCCCATGATTACCCCTAGCGGCAAGCCCACCACCACCGCCAGCAAAAGGCCTGCAGCTATGCGCCACAGGCTGTAGATACTATGAATAGCAATATAATCCATGAAGATATCCGACATATTCTCCGCCACCAACAGAGGGCTGGGAATAATAGGCAGCTGAACAATTTCCGAGGCTATCCACCATACAATAGTCAGAAACACTGCTGCCGCCAAATACCAGACGCTCACTGATTTTCCCATATCTGATTCCAGTCCTTTTTAATTAGATTGCGAAGCTTTAGTCCCATTTCAAAAAACTCCTGCTTCTTCCTGATATCTTTGCCACCAAAAAGAGGATTGTCAATAATCTGGCTAATGCCACCGGTATGGGCTGACAAAACCACAATTTTCTGCCCCAGATAAAGAGCCTCCTCCACATAATGGGTAACAAAGATAGTGGAAACATTGAACTTCCGCCAGAGATTCAAGAAAATATCCTGCATTTCCTCTCTGGTAATGGCATCCAAGGCAGAAAAAGGCTCATCCATCAGCAATACATCTGGCTGGAGGGCAAAAACCCTGGCCAAGGCCACTCTCTGCTGTTGGCCGCCACTAAGCTCTACGGGATAGCGATGTCCCAGCCCCTCAATGCCTAGCTGGCGCATCAACTGCTTGATAACATTTCTGTCCAAAAGCTCCGGTGCCTTTTTGATTTTCATGCCCAGACGGATATTATCCACCACTGTTTTCCAAGGCAGCAGGCCATAATTCTGAGGCATAAAGCCGATGGTTTGCACCCGAGGATTAACCTCCTCCCCGTTAATGTAAACCTGTCCCTCATACTCCGGAATAAGACCAGCAATACATTTCAACAAGGTGGATTTACCACAGCCAGATGGGCCAATAACCGCACAGGTGCCTCCATCAGGAATCTCCAGATTCACATTAGCAATGGCAGTGTACATATCACTGTCGGTTTTGTACTTTACAGATACATTTTCAACCTTAATCATAAACTTACTTATTCAAATCCACAACAAGCTCAGCATAGCTGTAATTGCTCTTAATCAAACCCTTCTGCTGCATCCAGTTCAGGCACTCAGTAACATCCTTTTCCTCTGGCAGACCAGCCTCCCGATATTTAGGGAATTTCAGAGCTGTCTTAGCTGCTGCAGGGAAACCGCTTTTCTCAATTACCAAATCCATGTATTCATCCTGTGGATGGTCATTGAGATACTGCACAGCCTTGTTATAGGCGCGATAAAAAGCCTGTAACTCAGCCTTCTTTTCATCAACAGCCTTAGCAGTAAACATCATAACACCAGGATTAATGCCCATGGCCTCAGAATCAGTAACAAAATGACAACCGCTGGCAATGGCAATAGAGCCCATAGGCTCTGGCAAGGTAGCTGCTGCCAGCTTGCCGTTCTGCAGCATTTCTAAACGGGTAGGAATCTGAGGAATTACCACCTTGTTCAGACTGCCCTCCGGCATATTCTGACCAGCAGTAATTCTGTCAGTTACATATTCAATAATGGTATTCTTGGATACAGCCACATCCTTGCCAGCCAAGTCCTGTGGCTTCTGAGCCTTTTCATTCTTGCCAGCAATCAGCTTGTAAGTGCCATCGGTATAAGAAGTAACCTTTACATCAAAACCACCGGACTTAGCAAAAGCTACCGCCAACATATCGGAAATGGCTCCATCCAGATTGCCGCTCTGGAGGGCTGCATCTCTATCCATAGCACTCTTAAACTTCTGAATATCTACCTTCAGGCCTTCCTCAGCAAAATAGCCCTTTTCCTGGGCAATGATAATTGGCACAGAATCAATATCTGGCATAACGCCAATAGAAACCTCCTGCAACTCCTTCTTGTCCTGAGCCTGATTGCCACAGCCTGCCAAAGTGCCAAGAGACAACAGCATGGCCATAATCATTATTAAATACTTCTTCATAAAAAGATTTCCTCCTTGTAGCATCGCTTATTATTCTCAGCCAAAACCTTATTTTGTCAATAATCCCTTAAAGGATTCCAGCCCCAGAGAAGCATAATGCAAAAGGCTATCCACCATATCCTTGTTTTCATTATAAGCCTTGCTGACATCATCCTTCATGGACTGAGCTTGCTGGCGAAGGGAATCCAGATTGTCCATCTGAGCATTAACCTCATCAATAGCTGCCCCTGCAGCCTGTACTGACTGATTCAGCTCATCCAGCTTCTGCTGAGCCTGGCTGGCCTTGGCATCTGTCTCCGCAGCTTCCTTTTTCTGCTTGCCTGCATCCCCGGTAATTTTGTCTATAACCTTGCCGGCAGCAGATTTGTCCTGAGTTGTCTTACTTTGCTGTTCCTGCTGCCCCTTTAGCTTGTCCGCCAAAGACTGGGCTTCCTTCTGCTGGGCCAACAGATTTTGGTATTTTTCTTCCAAATCTGCTTTTTGCTGTTGCAAAGACTGCTTCTGACTATCTGCATCCCGCAATTGGCGAGTGGCCTGCTGATGCTGATTATCCAAAGCGTCCTTCTTGGCCTGCTGTTCACTCATATAGCCAGAAAGAGCTGCACCGAAAAAGGCTGCCAGTACAAAACCAACGACCAGCAAAGCTGCCATTTTTCCTTTCCCCTGAGAGCCAGTAGTTTCCACAGGCTTTTGGGGTTGGTTATTATATGGTTGGTTATTGTAGGGCGGAACATTACCGTGCCTTTCCCCATTTTCAGCATATTCCTGATGAGGATTCACTACCTTGATTGGTTCCAATTCCCGTACCTTCTTGGTGTTTAACAGCTGAGTCCGCTGATCATCCATATCAGGACTAACACGAGGCAGAGGCTGAGTATGCTCCAAATTGTTCATTTTTTCATCATTCATATATATACTTCCTTATTTCACATGGGCATTAACCTGCTTGGTAAGCAGTTCTGCATCCTTTTCCAAGGTTTTGGCAATTTTCATGCTATTATCTGAAGCCCTAATGGTAGCGGCTTTTTTATCATCCATCCACTTGGCATAGTTTGCCGCCGCTTCAATGTGGGCATCACAGATTTTCAATCTTAATCTGTGGAGACTGCCTGCTGCATCTGGCACCTCCATAGCCTCCAGCTCAGCCTTACGGCTTTGCCAATCTGCCACCTGCTCCTCAGAAACCTGCTTTACCTGACTGCGAATACTGTCATTTCCCAGAGTGCCCCCTGCCAAAATAGCAGTTATTTTCTGCTGGCTTTCGGCAATAACAGCATCATGCTGAGCCATAAGCTGAGAGGACTCCTCCAAATAGGCCTTAACCTGTTGCTGGCGAATGTTTTGCAGCTTTTCTATGAAATCCTTGAAATTAACAATTTCATATACCTGCCACAAGCCATCCTGCTGCTGACATAGTTCCACATCAAGGACAAATTCCTCATTGGAATCTGTCTGCAACACCCTGACCTTGGCCAGAGCTGTGCCCTCTTCCTTATCCACGGCCATAGAATCCAGCTTTTGGAACTCTATAGATGGCAGACCTATCCGATTGACAATCATATCTGCATCCACCAAGCCATTTACAGAATTAGCATCGCTTTTCTGATTGGTCCAGCTTCCATATTCTACATAGTTCATAACCGCGGTCCGCAGGCTTGTTACCACAGGAGTCTTGAACATTCTGCTAAGATTGCTTACAGCCTCTCTAGTATCTCCTGTAGCTGGCACCATAGCCTGAATCAAGCCATCCAGCATATCATCACTGGCTGTATCCAGCAGATGGTCCACCGCCACATACTTGTCCAGCTTTTCCTTGTTGTGATCACTAACAGCTTCCTGCACCATCTTTAAGGTATATTCCGGTGTTTTGGTATATATATCCACATACCAATAACCGCCGGCTGCTGCCAGCAGTACCAATACTACACCTAAAGCAATAAGACGTTTTTTTATTGATTGCATAAATCCATTCATAACAATCACCCTTTACAACACAGAACAGTATAATTAAAAACCGCCCTCAATAATGCCGCCTCCCAGCACTCGCTGGTCAATATAAAAAACTGCAGACTGACCAGGGGTAATAGCCCTGACTGGCTCTCGGAACTCCACCTTCACCTTGCCATCTTCCTGGGGGTAAAGCGTAGCTGCTGCTTCTCTGGCTCCATAGCGAATCTTTACCTTGGCTTCCATTGGCTCACGAAGATTATCTATGGCCACCCAATTAAGCTTATCTGCTATCAAGCCCTTGGCAAAGACCTGACTGTTGTTGCCAACAATTACCTGATTCTTTTCAGCATCCAGGGCAATAACATAAAGAGGCTCCTCTGCCGCAATGCCCAAGCCCTTGCGCTGTCCTACGGTATATTGGGCAATTCCCTGATGGGTGCCTAGTACATAGCCCTTTGTATCCACGATGTCCCCTTTTTTCCGCAAATCTGGGCGATGCTCCAGCAAATAATCCTTATAATCATCGGGAACAAAACAGATTTCCTGACTTTCAGGCTTATTAGCCACTGGCAGATTCCGGGCTGCCGCCTCCCGGCGGGTATCTGTCTTTACCCAGCCTCCCAAAGGTGTCATAATATGAGCCAGCTGGTCCTGAGTCAACCGGTACAGGGCATAGGCCTGATCCTTGTGATCATCCGTACCCTTGGATATATCATATCTTCCTGTAGCCTCATTGTAGCCAATCTGAGCATAATGACCTGTAGCCAGATAATCACAGCCCAATTCCTTGGCCCTGCCTATCAAGCCCCCAAATTTTACATTGGGATTGCAGGCTACACAGGGATTAGGAGTTCTTCCTCTGCCGTATTCCGCCAAAAAATAATCTATTACCTTCTGCTGAAAAAGCTCGCGAAAATTGGCAACATAATGAGGTATTGCCAAAAAATCTGCTACAGCCTTGGCATCCTGAATAGCTCCTGCCGAACAGTCGCTAAGCTCCATAGTAATACCTATAACCTCGTGGCCCTGTTCCTTTAACAAAGCCGCTGTCAGAGAACTATCTACGCCGCCGCTCATAGCAACGGCAATCTTTTTTTTCTCCATTTTTCTACCTCTACTCATATACAAATATTCACTCTATATTATACTATCAAAACAAACAATCGTCAAAAATCCCTGCATAATTTTACAAAAAACCTGCAAAGGCAATAAAAAAGGCATCCTTTTGTACAGAATGCCTAAATTATTACATCAATATGTTGTTTTACAATTGAGGATGGCTATCCAGCCAACCCTGGAGAATAAACACCGCTGCCATTTTATCTACAACCTTTTTCCTTTTCTTACGGCTCATATCTGCCTCAATCAAGGAACGGGTAGCAGCCACAGTAGATAGTCGCTCATCCCAAAAAATAATCTTGGCCTCTGGCTCGATTTTTTGAATCTCACTGCAAAATTCCTTAACAAATTCACAGCGAGGCCCCTCTGTGCCGTTCATATTTCTAGGATAGCCTGAAACCAAAATCTTGGTTTCATACATAGCCATCAACTCCTGCAGCCGCTGTAAATCTGCCTCCATAGTAGTCCGACGGATGGTTTCTACCCCCTGAGCGGTCATACCCAAAAGATCGCTGACAGCTATGCCAATGGTTCTATCGCCTATATCAAGGCCCAATGCTCTTTCCATTAATGCTTCTCCAAATAGGAACGAACCAGCTCCTCCAAAATCTCATCCCGCTCCAGACTGCGAATCTTCTTCCTTGCATCTTCAAAGCTGGTTACATAGGTAGGATCACCACTTAGCAAATAACCAACCAGCTGATTAATAGGATTGTAGCCCTTCTTTTCCATAGATGAACAGGTACTGCGAATAATATTCTCAGCCTTGCTTTCCTCTGTTCCAAAACGGAACATCATTGTTTCCTCGCCAACCATAGCCATCTCACCTTTCATATCATATACTTGCTCTTGCTATTATATTAACAGACTTGACTGAAAATTAACAGAAAATCTTACATTATTTTTGCTAAAGTCAAAAAAACTGCCTAATCTTATTAAAATACCCTGCCAGCAATGCCAGCAGGGTATCGTATCCCCAAGGACAGGATATTACTCCTTGTCCTCCTTATTCTTTTTCTTTACATGAGTGCGGATGGACAGCTCACGCAACTGCTTCTCATCAACCTCAGAAGGTGCCTGAGACATAACATCAGATGCACTCTGAGTTTTAGGGAAAGCAATAACGTCGCGGATGGACTTTCTCTTTGCCATAAGCATAATGAGACGATCCAAACCAAAGGCCAAGCCACCATGTGGTGGAGCACCATACTTAAAGGCATCCAGCATAAAGCCGAACTTGCTCTGGGCAGCCTCTGGTGTCAGGCCAATAGCCTCAAATACCTTCTCCTGTACATCATTCTGATAGATACGGAGAGAACCGCCGCCTACCTCAACACCGTTGAGAACCATATCGTAAGCGATAGCCTTTACCCTGCCAGGATCACTGGTCAGATACTGCATATCCTCCTCGCGAGGTGCGGTAAATGGATGATGCATAGCCTTCCAGCGCTTATCCTCCTCGCTGTACTCGAACATTGGGAAGTCAACAACCCACAGGAAGCACAGCTTATCTGGATCTATCAGGCCACGACGACGGCCCATCTCCAGACGAAGCTCACCCAAAGCCTGAGCCACAACCAATGGCTTATCAGCAATAACCAGCAGCAAGTCGCCAGTCTTGGCACCAGTAGCCTGCTTGATATTCTCGAAAGTCTCATCAGAGTAGAACTTCTTGAATGGAGATTTAATGCCTTCCTCAGTGTACTGAATCCAAGCCAAGCCCTTGGCACCATAGCCCTGTACATACTGAACCAGGCCATCAAGCTCACGACGAGGAATATTAGCATAGCCCTCTACATTGATAACCTTTACCTGACCGCCATTCTCCAGAACAGACTTGAATACCTTGAAATCAGAGCCCTTGACATGCTCGGAAATATCCATCAGCTCCATGCCGAAACGCAAATCTGGCTTATCGGAACCATAGCGCTCCATAGCCTCATCCCAGGTCATACGCAGGAACTTAGCAGGAATCTCTCTATCCAGAGCCTTCTGGAAAATCTCACCCATCATACCTTCCATCATAGTAAGAATGGTTTCCTGATCTACGAAGGACATCTCAATATCCAGCTGAGTAAACTCAGGCTGACGATCTGCACGGAGATCCTCGTCACGGAAGCAGCGTACAATCTGGAAATACTTCTCCATACCAGAAATCATCAGAATCTGCTTGTAAATCTGTGGAGACTGTGGCAAAGCATAGAACTCACCTGGGTTCAAACGGCTTGGTACCAGGAAGTCACGGGCACCCTCTGGGGTGGACTTGCAAAGCATAGGAGTCTCAATCTCCAGGAAGCCATTGCGGTCAAAGTAGTCACGCATAATCTTTGTAACACGATGACGAAGCATGAGATTCTTCTGCATCTCTGGACGACGGAGATCCAGATAACGATACTTCAGACGAAGCATCTCATCAACCTCAATACCATCCTGAATGTAGAATGGAGGAGTCTTGGCAGAGTTCAGAATACGCAGCTCCTCTACCACGATCTCAATCATACCGGTTTCCATATTAGGATTTACAGTTTCCTGAGAACGAGCTCTTACATTACCACGAACAGCTACAACAAACTCATTACGAATGGTTTCAGCCTTGTGGAAAGCCTCCTCACCAATAGCTGCCTCGTCAATAACAACCTGCACCAGACCAGAGCGATCACGGAGATCCACAAAAATCAATCCACCGTGGTCACGACGACGGGAAACCCAGCCGCACAGAACTACCTCACTGCCTACATGGTCAGCTCTCAGCTCACCGCAATGATGGGAACGCTTCAAACCTTCTAAAGTATCCATCTAACTTATTCACCTCATAAAGAAATAATCTTCAAAAAATCGCAACTATTATTATATCAAATGTACATAGCCTATTACAAGATATTTATAACAAAAATCATTTAATCTTCTCTGCCACCTGATTCATAGGCACCTTTGCCTGGGAGCTATCCTCCATACTGCGGAGCATAACCACACCCTCAGCGATTTCATCCTCACCAAGAATAACGCTGTACTTAGCTCCCAGCTTATTAGCCTGCTTCATCTGAGCCTTCATACTGCGGCCAGCAAAGTCCATAGCTGCAGACAATCCCTGCTGGCGCAAGTTATTCAACAGCTTGAAGCCCTCAGCCTGAGCCGCCTCTCCCAGTGCTACCACATAGGCATCTACAGAGCGGTTCTTCTCTGGCAGGAGATTCTGGCTTTCCAAGGCCAGCAGCAAACGCTCCAAGCCAGTAGCAAAGCCAACTGCCGGCGTAGGATTGCCACCCATTTCCTCAATCAAGCCATCATAACGGCCGCCGCCAGCTACCGCACTCTGAGCACCTAGAGGAGGATATTTGATTTCAAAAGCAGTCTTGGTGTAGTAATCCAAGCCCCTTACCAATCTAGGATCATGAGTAAAGCTGATACCTGCACTGGTCAACAGCTCCTTCAGCTTGGCAAAATGCTCTGCACATTCCTCACAAAGACAGTCTGTAATCTTTGGTGCATCTGCCATATACGGCTTGTCGCTATCCTTCTTGCAGTCCAAAATCCGCAAAGGACTTCTCTCAAAACGGCTGCGGCAATCCTCACAAAGATCCTCCAGCTTATCCCGGAAGAAATCCTGCAGCATAGTTCTATACTTGCTGCGACACTTTGGACAACCTACAGAATTAATGGACAATTCCAAATCCTTTAAGCCTAAGCCTTCCAGTAGGTTCATAGCCAGCAGAATAACCTCCGCATCTACAGCTGGATTGGCTTCGCCCAAAGCCTCCACACCAAATTGATGGAACTCCCGCATACGGCCAGCCTGTGGGCGGTCGTAACGGAACATGGAACCAATATAAAACAGCTTTACCAGGTTGGACTGAGCATAAAGCTTGTTCTGAAGATAGGCTCGCACAGCAGAGGCAGTATTTTCTGGCCGCAGAGTAATACTTCTCTCACCTCTATCAGTAAAGGTGTACATTTCCTTGTCTACTACATCGGTGCCCTCACCTATACCCCGCTGAAACAGCTCTGTATGCTCAAAAATCGGCGTGCGAATCTCGCTGTAGCCAAAACGACGGCACAGCTCCCGAATCTCTCCCTCCACATAATTCCAATCGCCTACTGTATCAGGCAGTATATCCTTGGTTCCACGAGGTGCATTTGTCAACATTCCTCAAATTCCTCCTGTATCTATCTATATATTATATCTTATATCTTATATCTTATACTTCCCTAACAGGCTTGCCATAGGTTTCCTCCACCAAAGCCTGCCTTTTGGCCACATATATGTCTATATCCCGCTCATAGGTAAGTAAATCCTTGGCATTAAAGGCAGATTTCAGCCTATTTTCCCGAAAATCCACTACCTTACTGGTGGCGGCACCGCCAATACCTAAGATGGTCTGATGCTCCTCCATAATCTGGATATTATACATACTTTCAGCCCCAGGCCTGCTGCAGCCTACATTCTCCATCTGTCCCCGCATATATCCCTGACGATAGAGATAATAAGGTTTCAATCCAGCCTGTCTTACATAATCCATAGCCACGCCGAACATTTCCCGACAGGTATCATCATCAGGCAGCTCATATTCATGGAGATTCATCTTTAACCGGGAACCTCGTTTCAAGGCCAAGGAATGAAGGGTAATATCATCTGGGGCCAAAGCCACAATCTGCTTCATGGTATCACGAATATCCTCCACACCCTCACCAGGCAGACCAATAATCAAATCCATATTGATTTCAGGTATACCAGCCTGGCGCAAATCATGGAACATTTCCACAATGGCCTCTGGACTATGATTACGGCCTATGCGCTTCAAGGTCTTTGGCTGCATGGTTTGAGGATTACAGCTAACTCTGGTTACACCGCAGTCCACCATAGCCTGCAGCTTGGCAGGAGACATACTATCCGGCCGCCCAGCCTCCACCGTAAACTCCACCGTATCCTGACAGCGGAAACTCTGATTAACCAGTTCCAGCATCTCCCGAAAATACATATCCGGCAAGCTGGTAGGAGTACCTCCACCTACATAGATGGATTGCACCTTGAAGCCATAATCAGCCACTATGTCCACAACACCTTGCAAATCCTTCCGGAAGGCTGTCATAAACTTGTCTATGCCCCCTCTATCCGGCAAAATATTTGCTGGAAAAGAGCAATACAGACAGCGAGTCAGACAAAAGGGAATACCTACATAAATGCTAATGGTTTTTTCATCGGTTCGAGCCAAAAAAGGCTGCTGACGAATGGCCATATCCACAATGGTAGTAGCCTTTTCCTCACTAGCCTCATAATCCTGCCGAAGACGAGCCACCACCTCATCACGGTTTAAGCCCTCTGCCAGCATCCGGTGCACGATCTTAGTAGGCCGAACCCCATGCAAAATTCCCCAAGGAGCCTCTGGAAAGTCAAATTCCTGTCTAAACAAATGGTACAGATTCAGCTTGATCAGACGATGCTTGCCTGCTTCAAAGCGCTCACTGCCTCGTCCCACCGCCTCTATTTCCATCTGATGCCTCTGACCATCCCTAGCCACATAGCTTACCTTGGTATGCACCACAGGCCATTGACCTGGCCGTTCTGTTTGAGGCAAGGTTGTTTCTCCCGCCACACTATCTACGGTGTTTTCAATATTTAGTTCCAGTAAATCATAATCAGTCTCAGCATATTCCACCGGCTCCTTGGCCAGAGCAGGCACCTCCATAGCAAAGAGATTCAGAATCTCCCGAACCACCTTTACTACCACCTGATGAGAACTGTTTAGTGTAAAATTTTTAATCAGCAAGCTTTTTCCGGCACTCCTCGCACAGGCCAAAGAACTTTACCTGATGGTCAGTCACCTTGAACCCGCATTTTTCCATAATATCTGCCTCCAAGGTATCCAGCATATCCTCAGAAAACTCCATTACCTTTTTGCATTTGGTACAAATCAAATGATGATGCTGATGGGTATTTGGCTCCGTCACATTCAACTCATATCTGGAGCAGCCATCCCCAAATTCTATCTTCTGTAGAATATCAATATCCTTGGCACTCAATAGCTCCAATGAACGATATACGGTAGCTAGACCAATATCAGCTGACTTCTGCTTAAGAATATCATGAACCTCCTCAGCGCTTAAATGACAGCCTGGGTTATCCACAAAAACTTCCAGAACCACCTTCCGCTGATGAGTCAGCTTATAAGAACTATCTTGCAGCCTCTTTTTTAAATCATCCAATGAATACGATGATGGCATAGGGCCACCTCCTCTATCCCTAATAAAATACTTATTATTATAGCAAACTTTTCCGCTAAAAGCAAAAAGCCTCTCCCTACGCTATCTTTCCTGCAAATAAGGATTGCAGCGCCGTTCTCTTCCCATATTAGTGGCTGGCCCATGACCAGGATATACCTTGGTATCATCAGCCACAGACTTCAGCTTGCTCCGCACGGATTCCAGCATCTCCCGATAATCGCCCCCAGGCAAATCTGTTCTGCCTACACTGCCAGCAAAAAGAGTATCACCGCTAAAGAGACAGCCTCCTCCATATAGACAAATCCCTCCCTTGGTATGGCCAGGAGTATGCATAACCTGCAAGGAGCTGTGGCCGAATTTCACCGTATCTCCATCTTTCAACAATATTTCTGCCGGTCTTTTTCCACCAGCAAATATACTATAAGCCGCCATTTCCTCTCTGGTAGCAGTCAGCATGGAAGCATCCTCCCCATGTATAGCCAGCTTCACCTGCAATGCATCCCGCAGAAAATCCACCGCACCTATATGATCCCAATGGCCGTGGGTATTTACAATCAAATCTACCTCAATATGATTATCACGAACATAAGCCAGAATTTCCTGACCATTATCTCCCGGATCAATAATCAAACCATGTCCAGTTTCCTCATCTTTTAGGACATAGCAATTCTCCTCAATAGGGCCTACCACCAATGTTTCAACTGAAAAACCCATTATCTCACCTCTTATTTTCCAATCTTCTGCCACCTATAAGGGCAGGAATATCCCACTCTTGATTATCAGCGTCCATGCTTGGTATTGCTATTATTGTCAGTAGCAGCAAACAAAGCACGGCCTACGCTGTAAATATCCTTCAAACGACGAATCTTGGCCATTACCATAGAAATCTGAGCCGCATTATTTACCTCCAACCCCATAATAATAGTGGAAGTCTTATTACCCTTGTTTGCTTTGGCATTTACAGAGGATACATTTATCTTCATTTCCGCTGGCACAGACAAAATACTTGTCAGGACACCTGTGGTATCATTACAGTTGATTTCAATTTCCACGGTATAGGTCTTGTCCAAACCAACATCCCAGTTTACATCTATAACTCTGGTAGTATCCCCATCGTCAGACAGTACATTTGGACAATCTGCTCTATGAACAGACACACCTCTCCCTTTGGTAATATAACCGATAATAGGATCTCCCGGTATAGGGTTGCAACATCTAGCCAAACGAACCAGCATACCGGATTCACCCTCTACCAGAATACCATGACTGGCCTTATTCTTCTTGGAGTTCCGGTGCTGCTGCTTGATACCCTCCAGCATCTGAGTAACATCTGGAGGGGTAGCTGCCTTGATGGCCTTTTTGTGATGCTCAATGAGCTTGGCCATAACACCATTAATTGCAATACCGCCATAACCAATAGCCGCCAGCATATCTGCATCATTATTGATATTGAAGCGGAGACAGACAGAATTCAGCCATTCATCCCGCAGCAAATCCTTTGGCTCATAGCCCAGGCGCTTAGCCTCCTTTTCCAGCATATCCCGCCCCCGGATAATATTCTCTTCCCGCTTTTCTTTCTTGAACCAAGAACGAATCTTTGCTCTGGTATCAGAGGAGGCTACAATATTCAGCCAGTCCCGGCTAGGCCCATTATTGGCTTTATTGGTAATAATAGCTACCTGATCGCCGTTCTGCAGCTTGTACTCCAAAGGTACAATCTTGCCATTAACCTTAGCACCCACACAGTGATGCCCCACCTCGGTATGAATGCGATAAGCAAAATCAATAGGCACAGAACCCTTAGGCAGGTCTATAACATCACCATTAGGAGTAAAGACAAATACCTCATCAGAGAAAATATCCATCTTCAAGGCTTCCAGATACTCGCTAGGATCATTTACCTCATGCTGCAGATTCACCATCTGCCGCAGCCAGGAAATTTTCTTTTCGTAATCATTGCCTGCTCCCACGCTGCGGCCTGTCTCCTTGTATTTCCAATGAGCAGCCACACCATATTCAGAGATTTTGTGCATGGCAAAGGTGCGAATCTGAATTTCCAGAGGATAACCTCTGGTCATAACCGTGGTATGAAGGGATTGATAGCCGTTGGATTTTGGCATAGCAATATAATCCTTAAACCGCCCAGGAATAGGCTTCCACATAGCGTGAATTACACCCAGTACCGCATAACAATCCTTCACATTGTGCACCAGTACCCGCACCGCAGACAAATCGTAAATCTCGCTAATATCCTTGTTATCTCGCTTCATTTTGCGGTAAATGCTGTAAAAATGCTTGGCTCTGCCGCTAATCTCCGCCTTGATACCACTGCGTATCAGCTTGGTGTGAATCTGCAAAATGGAATCCTCAATAAAGCGCTGTCTTTCCTGTCGCTTCTGCTTTACCTTTTCTACCAAATCATAGTAAAACTCTGGCTCCAGATAGCGAAGGCACAAATCCTC
>Ga0129310_1000319_pt1 | contig 63048 bp, 59 predicted proteins | sample Go1ome_2_FD_94433 | JGI IMG/M metagenome (GOLD analysis project Ga0129310, IMG submission 94433) | Western lowland gorrila individual fecal microbial communities from Wisconsin, USA - Go1022A metagenome | ecosystem: Host-associated > Mammals > Digestive system > Large intestine > Fecal | place...
CATAAAGCTGTTCTCCTTTTTGTGTTATAGTTGTTTGGAAAAAGATGCTGTACGCGCAAATTTTTCATATTGAATATCATGGAGATAAAACATATTACGAAAACGATTAAGTAGTCGCGTATGCAAATATCTCAACTATGTATTCCGCTGTCTTCGATTATACATAACAAAAGCCGAAAAATCAACAAAAAGCAGCAAAACAGGGGGATAAAACATGACTATGGGTAAAAATGCAAAAAATCAATCGGTAAAATATACAAAATATGAAAAACAGCTCTGTCTATGTTTTACAAAAAACTAAAAAATGTATAAAATTGCACAATAAAAGATTGAAAAAGTATAAACATTGTAATATACTAACAATGCGAAAACGATTAAGCGTTTGTTCCATATGAGGCGAATTGCCAAATCGTCCTGTGTCATGATCGGACATACAAAGGAGGCAGTTATCATGGTTTCGATGAAAGACATATCTGCTGCCTGCGGAGTATCGGTGGCAACGGTCAGCAAAGCGTTGAATAACCATGATGATATCGGCGAGGAGACCAAACGTTATATCAAAAAAGTCGCCAAGGAAATGGGATATCTTCCGAATCTGTCGGCAAGAGCTTTGAAAACGAATAAGACTTACAATATCGGGGTTTTATTTGCAGATGATTCACAGAGCGGCCTGACACACGATTACTTTGCAAATGTGCTTGACAGCTTTAAGAGCAGCGCAGAGGAACGCGGATATGATATCACTTTTTTAAATTGCAGTAAGACGAGAAAAAACCGGTTATCTTACCTGGAGCACAGCAGATATCGGGGACTTGACGGAATCGTAATTGCCTGTATCAATTTCAGGGATCCGGAAGTAATCGAACTTCTGCAGAGCAATGTCCCGGTTGTAACGATCGACTATGTTTACACCGACACGACCACGGTTATGTCGGATAATATCAAAGGGATCAGAGATCTTGTTTCTTATATATATGAAATGGGGCATCGGAAGATCGCTTACATATATGGAAACGATACGACCGTAACAACAAACCGTTTGTCCAGTTTTTTTAAAACAGCAGAAGAACTGGAACTGAAAATACCGGATGATTACATTCTGCCGGCAGCATATCGGGATATGCGGCTTGCGGCAAAACAGACCAAACGTCTGCTGGAACTTCCGGACCGTCCGACATGCATCCTTTATCCGGATGATTTTGCTGCGATCGGTGGGATCAATGTGATCAAGGAAAAAGGACTTCGAATTCCGGAAGATATTTCAGTGGCGGGGTATGATGGGCTGAATATTGCATCCCAGTTAGAACCGAAGCTGACAACGATTCGTCAGGATACGAAATCCATCGGAAGGCTGGCAGCGGGAAAACTGATCGAGATGATCGAACATCCAAAGAGTGCGCTGATTGAGCAGATCACAGTGCAGGGAGTACTGGAAAAAGGAAAATCGGTAGATAGGCTGGTAAAATCATTTTGAACGTGCTATAATAGCCGGTGCGGGTGTAAAAAACCGTGGTGTACATTGACAATGCTTAGGCATCTATATCACACGAAAGTGATATTGATATATATGCAGTAACTATTAACTTCACACTTTATAAGAGGAGGATAATTAAAAGTGAAAAAGAAATTATTAAGTGTGTTATTAACAACTGCTATGGTAGCTGCTCTTGCAGGCTGCGGTAGCAAAGACAGTGCTGCAGATTCTGACAGCACAACAACTCCTGATGCAACAGAAGCTCCGGCAGCAGATGACGGCGCTGATGCAGCAGATGATGGCGCAGACGCAGCAGATGATGGCGCTGACGCAGCAGATGCAGGCCTTGCTTACACAGGCGAGATCAACTTCATGCATTTCTCTACTTCTGAGGAATCTGAAGGAAACGGTGGTTCTGATGGATTCAGAACATGTATCGCACAGTGGGAAGAAGCTCATCCTGACATCACTCTGAATCAGGAAGTTCTTGCTAATGCCGATTACAAGACACAGATCGCTACTTATGCAGCAGCAGATTCCCTTCCGGATGTGTTCTTACTTCAGGGTATGAACTCCATCAGCTGGGCAAATCAGGGCTTAGTTCTTGATCTGACTGACTACATCACAGGATCTCCTTACGCTGATCAGTACAACATGGATTACTTAGTACCTTTCACCGTTGATGGTAAGTACTATGCATTCCCGGCACTGACAGGTGGTACTTGTACAGTAGTTGTTTATGATGCACAGATGTGGGCAGACGCTGGTTATGACTCATTCCCGACAACTTGGGCAGATGTTGAAGCAGCTAGCGCTTACTTCTCAGAGCAGGGTATCGATACCATCGCATTTGGTAACGGTGGTCAGTGGCAGTTAAACTCTGATTTCGTATCTTGCTTAGGATATCAGTACACAGGAACAGATTGGTTCTCTAACATCATCGCTGGTAACGGCGAAGCAGCATTCACAGATGATGCTTTCGTTGCAGCTCTGACAGAGACACAGAGACTGTTCAAAGATTCCGGTATCTTCAATGCAGACTTCAATGCAATCACAAACGAAGATGCTCGTGAGTACTACATCTCCGGTGATGCAGCAGCATTCATCGGTGGTAACTGGGATGTTTCCTACATCCAGGCTTCTCTTGATGCTGACAAGTATGCAAATACTAAGTTCGCAGTTCTTCCTAAGGCAGACGATGCAACTCAGTATGACAACTACCAGAACATCGGTCTTGGATATGGTATCGCTATCAATGCCAAGGTTGCTGATGATCCTGAGAAACTTGCAGCATGTGTTGATCTTGCACAGTATCTGACAGGTCCTGCATTCGCTGAATTTGTTGGTGCTAACTATGCACTTGGCGGATTCTGCGGCGCAGACGTAGATCTGAGCGCATTTGATCAGTACACAGTAGATTTCTACAACTACTCTTATGTTGATAACAAGGGTTGTGAAATCTATGACTCCTATGTAGATGGTTCTGTATGGTCTGTATTAAATACAGAGATGCAGGAAATGGTTAACGGAGATATTGATCCTGCAACCGTTGCAGCTGATACACAGGCAGCATACGAAGCTTACTTAGCTCAGTAATCTGAATTAAAAGAAGACTTCATATCATAGTACCGTCCGGAGGAAACTCCGGGCGGTCTATAAAAAAACATGACGGAGCCCACCCCAAACTGTTTTGTTTGCGAAGACAGCTTCGTTTTTTTTATCACTTCTGAGAAGTTTTACAGAAGCTCTTTACGCAAAATGAAAATGGGAGGCGAAAACATGCTGAATTCTATAAGACCGAAAAATAAAGTAATTTTCGCATATTTGCTGATCCCCGTGGTTCTGTTTGTATTCACAGTATTCGTACCACTGGTAGCAGCGCTTTTCTACAGCTTTTTCAAATGGACCGGCGGTCCGAACAAGACTTTCAATGGTCTTGACAACTATATTGCGTTACTTCATGATAATGTGTTCTGGAGTGCATTCGGACACAACATGTATCTGGTAGTTGCCTGTATCATAGGTCAGATCGGTATTGCATTTATTCTGGTTCTTGTAATCAATTCCAAACTTGTAAAATGCAAAGGCATACATAGAACATTCGGTTTCTTCCCGAGTACGATCGCAGCCGTATCTCTTGGATTTATCTGGACAATGATCTACGATTATAAGAGAGGTATTCTGAACTGGTTCCTTGATGCGATTGGAAAGTCGGATGCAAAAAAGGTTTGGTTAAATGAGCCGAGTCTGGTTATGCTTCTGGTATCCATTCCGTTGATCTGGCAGTATATCGGATATTACATGGTTATTATTTTGTCAGCAGTATCCGCAATTGATACAGAGATTCTGGAATCTGCTGAAATTGATGGTGCAAGCGCAGTACAGCGTGCACGTTACATTGTATTACCGTTAGTTAAGAATACACTGCTTGTCTGTGTTACCCTTTGTATTGCAGGTAACATGAAAGCATTTGATAATATCCTCGTTATGACCAAGGGTGGTCCCGGTTACTCATCCATGGTTATGGCACTCTACGGATACAAGGTATCATTTGAACAGTCCAACCCGGGCTATGGTAGCTGCGTATCTGTAGGTATCTTCGTATGTGCTTTGGCTGTTATCGGTGGTTCCCAGTTACTGTTGAACTGGCTTACAACTGATCGTTATGACAGAATTGAGAAGAAACTGCAGAAGAAGACAGAAAAAGAACTGAAGAAAAAAATGAAAGTGTTAGCAGCACAGCAGAAGGGAGGCGCTCTCAATGGCTAAAAAAGAAATGATGACAAAGGTTGAGAACAAATCCGTAAGCCATAAGATCGGAAATGGAATCTTAGGTGTTTTCCTGAATCTGATTCTTTGGATTTTCTCCTTGAGCTGTATTTTCCCTCTGGTGTGGATGTTCTATTCCTCATTAAAGGAAAAACGAGTATTTAATGCCGATATTATGGGATTGCCAAAAGATCCTTCTTTTGCAAACTATATTAAGGTTCTGAACAATAAGGAATTCAATCTGGTTGGTTCTATGTTAAACAGTGCAAGAACTACGATTCTTTCTGTAGCATTGATCGTGTTATGTTCTTTCATTGTGGGCTACATTTTATCAAGAATCAATTTCAAACTGAACAAACCTTTATATGTAATGTTCTTAATGGGTATGTTGATCCCGATCCACTCTCTGCTGGTTCCGATCTTCATTATCTTCTCCAGTACGAACATGGATAATCAGTGGTATACACTGTTATTCCCGTATGTAGCATTTAACTTACCAGTTGCGATCTTCCTGGTGCAGGGTTATGTAAAGGGCGTGCCTTCCGCTTTGGAAGAAGCAGCAGCAATTGATGGATCAAGCTTTACAAGAACACTGTTCTCCATTATTCTTCCGATCTGTCGTCCGATCCTGGTAACAATTGCGATTATCAATGTGTTCGGATGCTGGAATGAATTCTCCTTTGCATTGGTATTGTTAAAGAGTGGTGGTCCTTGGGCAACAGTTCCTCTTGCACTGCGTCAGTTCTCGGGACAGTTCCTTGCGGATTATCCGAAGATCATGTCCGCTATGCTTTTAACAATGGCACCTGTTGTTGTATTCTACTTTGCATTCAGCAAGCAGATCATCAAAGGTATGGTTGCCGGTGCTGTTAAGGGTTAATAAGAGCAAGGCAATAAAGAAAACTTTAAAACGGTTCTTTGAAACGGGGTGGTTTCAAAGAACCGTTTTTTGACAGGAGGGATGATTGTGAGCGGAATCGTGATGAATACCGGAAAACTGAAAGTATACGAGAACCTGTGTGCACTTGGCAGGTTCGCGGCTATGTCGACGGACTTTATTGACAATTTGTGGCAGGAACTGCTGATGGATCGTCCACTATATGATGAAATGTGTTATTATATGCAGCATAGGACATTTATGGATAAAGTGGAGTATGAAGGATATACTTTATGCGACTTGTTTATCTGGCAGATGGGTCAGGACAATCTGGTGCATGATACCGGGAAGAACACGGCAGAATGTAATAAGGAAGCAATGGTGTTAAAAACATTTCAGATGATGATTGCATTAAAAAAAGATCCGCAGGAATGGTTACCCAGACTTTCCTATAATGCAGGAATGGACCAATAAAACAGATGGGAAAAGAATACAGTATGAACAGACAGGAATTTATCAGAGAACTCAGAAAATCCATGACGGGACAATTCGAAACAGCACAGATTCAGGAAACGGTTGACTACTATGAAGATTATATTGATCTTCAGATCAAAAAAGGAAAATCAGAAGAAGAAGTTTTGAGGGAACTCGGAGATCCGAGACTTCTGACCAAGAGTATGCGTGCAGCCGGAAAAGGAAAAACCGGGGGAGTATACAGTAGCACACACCAAAATGAATACAGGGCTGAGTCTGTACAGCCGGATCACGAATATACTTTTCATGGCGGCACAATCCGCGTACCCTGTCTGATATGGGCAATTGTCCTGATTCTGATAATCTTACTTGCGGTGGCTCTGATAGGAGCAGTGGTTGGAGTGGCATTTCGGGTTCTTTTGTATCTGTTTCCGGTTTTGCTGGTTGTGGGAGGAATCTACTGGATCTACAGTAATTTTATTAAAAAATAAAAAATCCGTATAAGATGGGCGCAGGATGAGATACTAATGAATGTAACTGCACTGGCAGTTGAAGGAGGTATTTTATCATGGCAAAAAATGAGTACAATAGCATGAACAGTCAGAATGCAAGTGATGCAAGTAACGCTTCTAATGCAAGCAACGCATCAAATGCTAAAAATGCAAAGAATGCATCCAATGCGTCTAACGCAAAAAATGCATCTGACAGCAAAAATGCAAAGAACAGTTCTGACAGTTATAATGCAAAATAATCTTTGAGGAAAGAATAAAGCGGCATGATCCAATGGTCATGTCGCTTTATTCTTGACATGGGATAGGTAGGGGCTTTATGATTGTGCTATGAGAAAATTTGAATTAATTGTTCCATGCCATTTTGGACTGGAATCCGTATTAAAGAGAGAAATTACAGATCTGGGTTATGAGGTGTCCTCTGTTGTGGACGGAAGAGTTACTTTTCAGGGAGACGAAGAGGCTGTCTGCAGGGCAAATGTATTTCTGCGTACGGCAGAACGTGTGCTGATCAAAATTGGAAGTTTTCATGCTGAAACATTTGATGAACTTTTTGAGGCCACCAAAAGCCTTCCATGGGAGGAGTTTATTCCGGAAAACGGAAAATTCTGGGTAACAAAGGCCGCAAGTGTAAAAAGTAAGCTGTTTAGTCCGTCCGACATTCAGTCCATCATGAAAAAAGCAATGGTGGAAAGAATGAAACAGAATTATCATAAGGAGTGGTTTTCGGAGGATGGAGAAATTTATCCGGTTCGCGTTTTCCTGATGAAGGACGAGGTGACGGTTGGGCTGGATACAACGGGGGCGTCCTTACATAAAAGGGGATACAGAAAACTCACGGCAAAAGCACCGATTGCGGAAAACCTGGCAGCAGCTTTAATTATGCTGACACCCTGGAACAAGAGCAGGATTCTGGTGGATCCTTTTTGCGGCAGCGGTACTTTCCCGATAGAGGCAGCTATGATGGCGGCAGGGATCGCACCGGGAGCAAACAGAAGCTTTACTGCGGAAAACTGGCAGCATCTGGTCAGCAAAAGTGAATGGTATCATGCAGTTGATGAAGCACAGGAAGGTGTCGACTTAAAGGTGGAAACGGATATTCAGGGATACGATATAGATGAAGAGATGATCAGAATATCCAGAGAAAATGCAAAGCTCGCAGGTGTGGAACATATGATCCATTTTCAACGCCGGAGCGTGGAACAGCTCAGCCATGCAAAAAAATATGGTTTTATCATTACCAATCCACCTTACGGAGAACGTCTTGAAGATAAAAAGAATCTGAGCGCGCTGTACCGGACACTTGGAGAACGATATCGTGAATTGGACAGCTGGTCGCTTTGCATGATTACCTCCTATGACGGGGCACAGCAGGACATCGGAAGAAAAGCAGATAAGAACAGAAAGATATACAATGGCATGCTTCAGACCTATTTTTATCAGTTTATGGGACCGAAGCCGCCTAAAAAGTAAGGTATTTTCATGTATGACAGATTACTGAAATGGTCCGGTATTATCGGAAGCATACTGATGATGTTTATGATTATCGGTATGCTGGTCTATTCATCCAAAAAGGGACTTGTATATGTGCAGGCACAGGGACAACAGGAAAGTGTGGAACAATCGCCTGACAGTAAGGTTCATGATTTGGTATTGCTGATGCCGGAAGAGAGAGAGAATCAGAATAAGTTTTATATACCGGTTGCAGACGGCATTACGCAGGATGCAATCAGAATCGAAAATGACAGTATGAATCGTCGTTTAAAAGTAACAATTGACGGTATGCAGGTTTCTTTCTTTGAGCAGAATCCGATGTACGGAAAGACAGAAGGAATTGCGCAGATTCAGGCCGGTAAACAAAGCAGTGGAATTGTTATCTATGTCATGATGGATCATTTGTATGAGTATGAGGCAGTATTGGAAAATCAAAAACTGGGACTTGTTTTCTACAGACCAGCACAGATCTATGATAATATTGTTGTTTTGGATGTTGGGTATGGAGGCAGTGATAAGGAAATCAGCCAAAACGGTGTGAATGAAGCGGAGGTCTGCATGGATGTTGCAGAACGTGTAAAAAAACAGCTGGAAGCCGATGGCATCTGCGTATATCTGGCAAGAGGAAGTGGGGACACACCGGATGATACAGAACGAATTGCTTTTGTGCAAGAGGCACAGGCGGATTTGTATCTGAGTCTTCATCTGTCCGATGGAACAGCGTACGGGATCAATGCATATTATAATGATATTTATTTTGTACCGGGAGTAAATAATGCAATATTTGCAGATACGCTTGTCAAAGAAACAGCATCAGCGGTAAATAACCGGGGAAACGGTATATTTGCCGTGGATCGTGAATCCGAAGAAGAACTGTTGAATCATATAGAGACTGTAGCAGCACGTCTGACATTGGGGTGTCCCGGGGATGCACAGGAAGCGGCATTGCTGAAGCGTAGTGATTACAGGGAGGATCTGGCATCCGGAATCAGTAATGCGGTACGAAAATGTCTGGAGGAAAGGTGATAGCTAATAAATGAGAAAGATCATATTTGCGACCGGAAACGAAGGAAAAATGCGGGAGATCAGAATGATACTGGCAGATATGGATGTGGAAATACAATCCATGAAAGAAGCAGGGATTCAGGCTGATATTGTGGAAGACGGAGCCAGCTTTGAAGAGAATGCCTTAATTAAAGCGAAAGCGATTGCGGCATATACGGATGCGGTAGTACTTGCGGATGATTCCGGACTGGAAATCGATTATTTGAATAAAGAACCCGGGATTTACTCGGCAAGATATCTGGGGGAAGATACTTCATACAGAATCAAAAACCGGAATCTGATCGGGAGACTTGCAGGAGTGCCGGATGAAAAGAGAACAGCCCGTTTTGTATGTGCAATAGCAGCGGTATTCCCGGATGGCAGCAATATTGTCACAAGGGGAGTCATGGAAGGCCGGATCGGATATGAGGAAAGCGGCAGCAACGGATTTGGATATGACCCTATCTTTGTTTTGCCGGAATATGGATGCACAACAGCGGATCTGGATCCGGAAACAAAGAATAAAGAGAGCCACCGCGGAAAAGCATTGCGTGCAATGAAGGAAGAACTGAGGGAAAAATTAGGCTAACAGGGGACGTACATGCGGATATTAATCGTCAGTGATACACATAGAAATAACGAAAATTTTCTGAAAGTAGTGGACAAGGAAGCTCCGCTGGATCTGGTTATCCATTGTGGCGATGCGGAAGGCAGTGAGTATCTGATCAGTAAGAGTGTAGGCTGCCGGACACATATTGTAATGGGAAATAATGATTTTTTCTCGGATCTGCCAAGAGAAGACGAGTTTATGATTGCAGGGCGCAAAGTCTGGGTGACTCACGGACATAATTATTATGTTTCGCTTGGAAACGAGACCATTAAGGAGATTGCACGCCAGCGCGGGATGGATATCGTGATGTATGGGCATACACACAGACCGGTGATCGAGGAAGAAACAGATCTGACAGTGATCAATCCGGGCAGCCTGACTTACCCCAGACAGAATGGGCACAGGCCATCCTATGTGCTCATGGAAGTTGATGAAAACAATAAATTGCATTATTCCCTGCACTATTTGTAGAAAAATGTCAAACAGTGCAGGAAAACATGCACAAAAGTGTATAAAAACTGATTGACAGAAAATGAGTTTTTCTATATAATTATCAAAGTGTTGTCGGGGTGTGGCTCAGCTTGGCTAGAGCGCCTGGTTTGGGACCAGGAGGTCGCAGGTTCGAATCCTGTCACCCCGATTAAAATAGGGCACCTGCTTTAATGCAATGGGTATTAAAGCAGGTGCCCAGTGTTTTATTAAATATTAGGCATAATTATGTATCTGTTCAGGAGTGAGCTGAAATCGAAAAAGGTGACAAAAATATAAGAGGGAAAAGCTGGGACTGCTTTATAGACAGGTATTAATAAAAACAGAATAGTGACCGATATATAGAATAACAGTAGGTATGCTGTCAGGTGAAGGAACACCGGAAACAAGTAAGTGAAAGTCATGGAGGAGAAAACATATGGGAATGGATGTTTCGGGAGTAAACAATCAGGCCGCCCGGTATTATGGAGTAAGTAGCCATACTTATCAGGCAGCCGGAAAAACGGATGAAAAGAGCAGGGACACAGGTGCAACCGTAGAAATTTCCGGAGATGGACAGAAGGCATACAATGACAGCCGGAAGGTGTCCGAAGATAAGGTAACAACAAAGGATCCGTATGCAACGGCCAAAAAGTCTCAGACAGACCGTGCAGCAGTGGTAAAACAACTGAAGGCAGATCAGGAACAGAGAACGCAGAGCATGCTGAATATGGTACGTTCCGTACTGGGTCAGCAGTCTGCCTTTGCTTCTGCAACAGAGGATGGTATCTGGAAACTGCTTGCAGATGGCAACTTTACTGTGGATGCACAGACAAAGGCTGATGCGCAGGCTGCAATTGCAGAGGACGGATATTATGGCATCAGGCAGACCTCGGAGCGTCTGTTCGAGTTTGCACAGGCACTGGCAGGGGATGATGTGGATAAAATGAAACAGATGCAGGAGGCAGTTCACAAGGGATTTAAGATGGCAACCGGCACCTGGGGCAAAGATCTTCCGCAGATCTGCCAGGACACGGTCAGTGCAGTGGATCAGATGTTTGAGGATTATTACAGCAGTAAGAACACAACTGTAACAGAGTAATGAAAATACCGTATGGAACAATAAAAAGGGATGTTCGTAAGAACGTCCCTTTTTGATACACTTTGCGACACACGATGCTGTCTGTATAGTACTGCCCCTATCAGTGTTGTGACCATGTTTTTACGGCTGGATTATAATATCTGTAATGATTTTAAGAGTACGGCGAAGGAAGGATTATCGGGAATGAAAACAAAATTTCCCTGCACGGCAACCTGCTCTGCCTGAAGCTTTGACTGCACAAACAGGATTTTATCGCTGCCAACACCGGCAGACTCTACAATTTTAGGAAACGTATCCGTTACAACAGTGGGAACGGATTCATCGATGGTAAGTCCGGTCATGGTGGAAATGCTGTTAATATAGGAAGCAGTAATAATATTGCCGACTTCCTGAAGGGCGGAGTCCTTCATTTCCTGCGGAATCATGGATGCATCCATGCCGCACATGAGAGCTGATACCAGAGAATCCACGCTGTCGGAATGAAGTAAAAACAGCATCTTACCTTTGATATCACCGATTATGTCAAGATGAATACCGGTAAGCGGATCATTATTGGGGGCAATACGACTGGTTACGTCTGCAATTGTGGTCAGGCTGACGGTGGTTACACTGAGCCTGATTGTCGCATTTACCATCTGGGATAAGGCGGTAGCGGCATTGCCTGCACCGATATTTCCTAATTCGTTCAAAACGTCCTGATATATTTCTGCTTTTTTTGCTGGGTCTATCTGATACATAAAACTATCCTCATATGTGTTTATATCTTTCTTTTTCTAGTACTAGAGTATCATATCTTGTACCTAAAAGGTAGTGAAAAATGAGTGTTTTCTAAAGTTTTTGATAACATAAAAAAGTTTTTTGGATTCTGTAAAAAAAGTGATTGACAATCAGAGGGATTGTCCGTATAATATGGAAATGTTGATAGCCATTTTGGTTACAGCTATGTGTTCGTAGCTCAGCTGGATAGAGCAACGGCCTTCTAAGCCGTGGGTCGGGGGTTCGAATCCCTTCGAGCACATTATGGATATCCTGATGTGGGATATCCATATTTATTCAGTAATGGTGGGTATGGCGCAGTTGGTTAGCGCGCCAGATTGTGGCTCTGGAGGCCGAGGGTTCGAGTCCCTCTATCCACCCTATGTAAGAGCGTAGTCGTTATTATGCCTCACAGCTTACATTAATGGGCTATCGCCAAGCGGTAAGGCACAGGACTTTGACTCCTGCATTCACCAGTTCGAATCTGGTTAGCCCAGTTTTAGAATCGGGATGGCCGATTCCAAACATAATAGGCATGGGATACTAGCTCAGTTGGTAGAGCACTTGACTTTTAATCAAGTTGTCGGGGGTTCGAATCCCCCGTGTCTCATTTTATGAAAAGTTACCGGTATTGAAAAGTTCCGGACTTTTCTTTTTTTGCACAATTTTACTTGCTTTGGAAATATGGGAAAGGAATCGCATAGCCATGGAAATGAAAGAAAATAAGATGGGCGTTATGCCGGTTAACCGTTTGCTGTTAAATATGTCGCTGCCGATGATGATATCCATGCTGGTACAGGCATTATATAATATTGTGGACAGTATCTTTGTTGCAAGAATTAACGAAGAGGCACTCACGGCGGTTTCGCTTGCATTTCCGATCCAGACACTGATGATCGCAGTGGCAACCGGAACCGGTGTCGGTATCAACGCATTGCTATCCAGAGCACTTGGAGAGAAAAACAAAGAGCGTGTCGATTCCGTGGCAACCAACGGTGCGTTCCTCGCGCTTGTGGGATATCTCCTGTTTCTGATAATCGGAATCTTTGGGACTGAAATTTTCTTCCGGAGCCAGACGGATGTAACGGAAAGCGGACGCATGATTTACAACTATGGCGTGCAGTATATGAGCATCTGCTGTATCTGTTCCATTGGTCTGTTTACACAGTGCACTTTTGAAAAATTACTGCAGTCTACGGGAAAAACAGTTCTGACGATGATCACACAGGGATTGGGAGCAATTATCAATATTATTCTTGATCCGATTCTGATTTTCGGATACTTTGGACTGCCAAGAATGGAAGCTGCGGGTGCAGCACTTGCAACAGTGATCGGTCAGTGTATTGCAGGTGTGCTTGCAGTGATTCTGAATCATAAAAAGAACCATGAGATTCATATCAGTTTTAAGAAATCACCAATTAATCTGAAAATGATCGGTGAGATCTATCTCGTAGGAATTCCCTCCATTATCATGCAGGCAATCGGTTCTGTCATGACCTATGGCATGAACCGGATTCTTATGACCTTCTCTTCCACAGCAGCAGCTGTATTTGGTGTATATTTCAAATTGCAGAGCTTTATTTTTATGCCGGTCTTTGGACTGAATAACGGTATGGTACCGATCGTTGCATATAATTACGGAGCCAGAAAGAAACACAGACTGGTACAGACAATCAAGCTGAGCATTATGTATGCGGTAGGGTTGATGGCGGTTGGATTTGTATTGTTTCAGGCAATCCCGAAAGTTTTATTATCATTGTTCCAGGCATCGGATGATATGCTGAAGATCGGTGTGCCGGCACTTAGGATCATCAGTTACAGCTTTATTTTTGCCGGTTTCTGTATTGTTGTCGGATCCGTTTTCCAGGCACTTGGCAAGGCTTTTTATTCCATGATTGTGTCCGTTGCAAGACAGCTTCTGGTACTTCTTCCGGCAGCGTATCTGCTGGCAAAGGTGTTCGGCTTGTCCGCGGTCTGGTATGCATTTCCGATCTCGGAGGTGATGTCGCTGGCGGTTTCGTTGTTCTTCTTTGTATATATCTATAAAACGATTATCAATAGGATACCACAGGAAGCGTAGGACTTTACAAAGCCGACATGGATATGGTATGATGCTAACGTTGACATGCGGATATGGCGGAATTGGCAGACGCGCCAGATTTAGGTTCTGGTGGGAGACCGTGCAGGTTCAAGTCCTGTTATCCGCAGGATTAGAGACTTTTCATCTTGATTTATTAGGGTGAAAGGTCTTTTTTTGTTTGGCGGATTATTATAAAATAGAGATATCACAATAAAGAGGCGGTATTTGATTTTATATATGAAGGGAGACGGCAAATGCCTTACATGAAATTCAATGATCTGAATATGTTTTATGAAGAATTTGGCAAAGGAGAGACGGTGCTGTTTTTACACAGTCACTTTAGCAGAGGCTTATTAGCATTTTCGGGACAGATTCTTCCTTTTGCAGGTCATTACCGTTGCCTCTACCCCGATTTTCGCGGTCACGGACGTACCATGTGTGAAAATTTGGATTGGAACAGTCGTATGATAGTGGATGATATGGCAGATTTTCTTGATTCATTGGGAATAAAAAGTGCCCATTTGATCGGTTATAGCTGCGGAGCATATGTGGGTTGTTATATGGCAGCAAAATATCCGGAAAAAGTGAAAAGTCTGATAACGATTGGCGGTGGGGCATATCCCAGGCCTGATGGAGCAGAGGATTTTTTGCCGGAAAGCCTTATAAATAGGAATGACACCGATTTTATTGAAGATATGAAACGCCGGCATTATGAAGCACATAAAGGTGACTGGAAAACGTATTTAAGAAAAACGGTTTCCGACTGGCAGTCCCATCCGAGCCTTACAGAGGAAGAATGGCGTGCAATAAAATGTCCGGCTTTTTTTATCAATGGAGAAAATGATCCCTTTGGAACCTGTGAAGAATTACAGGAAAAAGTGCCCGGTGCAGAGGCCTATGAGGTAAAGGACGGAGGGCATCATCCTCATTTTGTGGGAGAGCAGATAGATGAGATCAATGCAAGGATGCTGGAATTTTTAGCTGCTGTTGAGGAAGGGACGCATGCAGCCGAGCGTTTGAAGGGCTGAAATACGGGAATTAAGTTTGAAATACCGGGATACAAAATACCGGGATATATAATTGAGATTTCGAGATTGTATGCTATAATATGAAATAATCTATGCTTGAGAAGACATTCGTTTAAGGAGGAACGAGAAAATGGGAATCATAACTCTATATCACGGCACTCCCGATAAACTCGTCGTTCCTCAATACGGCGGTGGAGATGAGAAGCATGACTATGGAAAAGGCTTTTATCTGACTGAGAGTATGGAGCTTGCCAAGGAATGGGCAGTCTGCCGCCCCAATGATACAAACGGATGGGTCCATAAGTACGAACTTGAAACGGATGGGTTGAAAATTTTGGATTTTCGTCAGCGGGGTGTACTTGCGTGGCTTGCGGAACTGATGAAACACAGGGACGCTGCCGATTCCAAGCGTTATCGTATGCTTGCAAAGAAGTTTATCGAGAAATACGGTGTTGATACAAGTGAATACGATGTGATCTGTGGATGGAGAGCTAACGCTTCATATTTTTACATTGCAAAGGAATTTGTGCGGGACAATATCGACATCGATATTCTGGAAGAACTGCTCTCGTTAGGTGGACTAGGCATCCAGTATTGCATCAAATCCAAGGAGGCTTATGCGAATTTGAAGGAAAAGAGTGATGAACTGCTTGCTGTTCCTTATGCCGAATTTAACGACAGATATAACCAGAGAGATGTGACAGCAAGGAAAAATATGAGGGCGCTTGTTGATTCTGATGCAAACAAGGTCACGAAGGTGTTCAGCACTTTGTTTGAGGGGTGACGATAATGCGGGCGTATGCAGAAGAATACTTAAATGATGTGGTTGAAAGCCAAGGAAAGCTCTTTGATCTTGTGGCACAGGAATATCCTGATAAGGATACTGAGGAGTTCATTAACACCTATATGGTAAGCAGAACAAGAAAGAGTATTGACGAGGCGAAAGCCTATGTCAATACAATGGACGCAAAAGAGCTTTGGGCTTATTTTACCGAAACGGAAAACTACTGTCTGAAAGATGGCAAAGCGCTGGAAGGGTTTATGCCGGCTTGGATTGGAGAATTTTACGCCTATTACCAGTGGTTTTATGATCTGCCCAGTGCGGAACTGGTCAAAAAGATTCCTGTGTCTTTTTTGAAAAAAGCGTATTCTGGACTTCATGATTTGGAACTTGATTTGGCAGTAAAAAAAGTGGGTGAAGTGTGATGGCTGTTATTTGTTTTCACAATCCGAATGAGGATAACGGATATTTAAGTAACTGGTATCCCTCCGCATTTGCGCTGGATGGCATCACTTTTTCCTCAATGGAGCAGTATATGATGTATCGCAAAGCGGTCTGCTTTGGCGATGAGAAGGTCGCAGCACAGATCCTCGAGACTACAGATGATGTTGCCGAAATAAAAGCGCTTGGAAGGCTTGTGTCTGGTTATGATGAAAATCTATGGAACGGCATTCGGCAAATTGTTGTCTATGAGGGACTTTTAGCAAAGTTCTCACAGAACTCTAAGTTAAAGGAGTGGCTGAAAGGGACAGGAAGTGCTGTTATTGCCGAGTGTGCAGTGAAAGACCGGATATGGGGCATCGGCTTGGCGATGTGTGACCCCGACAGACTTGATCGGACAAAATGGCAGGGACAAAATCTGCTTGGTTATGCCCTTATGATGGTGCGTGAAAGGTTGTAGTCAACATGTTTTTGGGAACAGTGTAACCCCTTGTATTTGCAGGGGGTTATTTTGTGCAAACATTTATCAACACATTTTGCCATATAACCATTCAATTTCTGTCACAAGAAAGATTTCTGCAAAGCAGAAGTCTCCGCCTGCGGCGGAGCGCTAACGCGACATAATTCAGTTACGCCGCAGTGCGTTCCTACCCTCTGATTTTCATAAAAAGATAAAGAAACCATGCGATCATATCATCACCCCATAGGTAGTATATGCACGGATAAGGAAAAGTAAACGATGTATGAAACAGACAAAAAGAGGCTCCGGTCACAGAACATGCAACCGGAACCTCTTTTTGCGAAAACTGTTTATGACAGCTTTTTCAGGTATCTTTTTAATTAACAACCGAAGTTAAAGAATTTGCAAACTGCATTAAATAACTCGGAACAGCTATTAAAAATATAACACATAGTTTCGTCCTCCTTATTTTTTTTATTTGTCTTAGCTAAGTACAAATGAATTGTAACAATTCTGTAACAATTAGACAATAGGAGAATACTGGAAATTAAATCAGAAATGTTTTATACTATATAAGACTGACCCAAGATGGAATTGCGGAGGGAAAAAGAGTGTTTGCATATAAGAATGCGAGAAAAAAAACGATCGGGATCATCTGCCTGTGTATGATGCTGCTCACAGGCTGTGCAGGCACAGCGGATACACCTGAAAACGGTACGGCGGGCGCGTCGGATATATCCGGAAACAGCACGTCGGACATACCCGGAAATAATACGGCAGGCGCTGGACAGCAGGAGGCTGCACAGACAGCGGAGATCAGACAGATCCGGGTGCCCATCCCGGAGAGCTTCAAGGCATCCACAACAACGGGGCTGTATCTGAGCGCCGGTTATCCGGATGACATGTCCAATATCTATATTTATACCATAGAAAAGGATGCTGCATTTGCCGAAACGATGCAGGACGGGCAGCAGGTGTTTGTGGAGAACCTGAAACAGGCGTATCAACAGCAGTATGAAGAGAGTCCGGAGATCACGGTGCTAAGCTATGAGCAGGTGCAGGTGGCGGACCGGAATGCCTATAAGATCGAATTAAGCTATACGCTTCGGGGACAGACATATGATCAGCTTGAGTATGTGATAGATGCAGAGCGGACCTATTTTGTGGCATTTTCCCAGGTGGGGGATCATGCCTGGATGGATGTATTCAGAAGCTGTGCAGCAGGGATGTATTTTGTAGCGGAAGATCAATAACGGACTGTAAAAAACGGGAAAATGGCTTTGATGTAGCTGTAAAAATGACTTTTATGCGGCTATCTTGCAAGAATTGCCGCATCGTAATATAATTGTGAAAAATAGGGAGGAAAGAACAATGCTTTTGACAAATATGCAGAGACAGGTGCTGGAATTAAAACTGGATCAGCAGTTAGAAGATCTGGCACAGGAAATATATGGAAAGAGTCTGGCAGAATGTGATGATGTGCAGACCTATGATTGTGTGCTTCAGATGACGAAGTGTCTGACAGAGGCTACGGAGGAGATCAACGGGGAAAAGAAGATTTATTACATCTCCGCAGAGTTCCTGATCGGTAAATTATTATCGAATAACCTGATGAACCTGGGTGTTTATGACAAAGTAGAAGAGATCCTGCGCTCTAAAGGAAAAGAGTTAAGCAGGATTGAAGAAGTAGAGCCGGAACCGTCTCTTGGAAACGGCGGACTTGGAAGACTGGCAGCATGTTTCATGGATTCCATAGCAACACTCGGACTGCCGGGTGAGGGGATCGGATTAAATTATCATTTCGGACTTTTTAAACAGATCTTTAAGAATAAAATGCAGTATGCCGAGAAAAATGACTGGATTGAAAAACATTCCTGGCTGAACCGCACGGATGTAACCTTTGATGTCGCTTTTGGCGACAAGGTAGTAAAATCCAGATTGTATGATATTGATGTGATCGGCTATGATAACGGGATCAACAAGCTTCATTTATTTGATATCGAGTCCGTGGATGAGTCCATTGTAAAGAAAGGAATCGATTTTGATAAAGAAGCGATTGATAAGAATCTGACCCTTTTCTTATATCCGGATGATTCCGACGAAGCAGGCAATCTGCTCAGAATCTATCAGGAATACTTTATGGTCAGCAATGCGGCACAGCTTATTTTACAGGACATGAAGGAACATAAATATGACCTTCGTAAGATGTATGAGCACGCAGTCATCCAGATCAATGATACGCACCCGAGTATGGTAATTCCGGAACTGATCCGCATTCTTGTGAATGATAAGGCGTTTACCATGGATGAGGCAATTGAAGTTGTCAGCAGGACCTGCGCATACACCAACCATACGATTTTGGCGGAAGCCCTGGAAAAATGGCCGCTTGCCTATCTGGAGAAGGTGGTTCCGCAGCTTGTACCGATCATCAGGGAACTGGATAAACGCGTAGCGAAGAAATACAAGGATCCCAAGGTACAGATCATCGATAAGGAAAAACGCGTACATATGGCACATATTGACATCCACTACGGCTTCAGTGTCAACGGTGTCGCTGCCATTCATACGGAGATCTTAAAGCATACGGAATTAAATGCTTTTTACAAGCTCTATCCGGAGAAATTTAACAACAAAACGAACGGAATTACTTTCAGGCGCTGGCTGCTTGGCTGCAACAGAGAACTTGCAGGCTTCCTTTCCGAAAAGATCGGGGACGGGTACAGGAAGGATGCCAACGAACTGGAAAAGCTGCTTGCATATCGGGATGATACAGAGGTACTGGATCGTCTGGAGGCAATCAAATATCATAACAAAGAAAAGCTGGCTGCCTATATCAAAGAGCAGGAGGACGTGGAGATCAGTCCCGATTCCATATTTGACATCCAGATTAAACGTATGCATGAATATAAGCGTCAGCAGATGAACGCACTGTATATTATCCATAAATATCTGGAGATCAAGGGCGGCAGGAAGCCGGTCAGACCGTTGACGTTCCTGTTTGGCGCGAAAGCAGCACCTGCCTATATCATTGCGCAGGATATCATTCATCTGATTCTGGTACTGCAGGATATCGTGAATAACGATCCGGAGGTCAGCCCGTACATGAAGGTTGTTATGGTGGAAAACTATAACGTCAGCTATGCGGAAAAACTAATCCCGGCATGTGATATTTCCGAGCAGATCTCACTTGCCAGCAAGGAAGCATCCGGAACCGGAAATATGAAATTCATGCTGAACGGTGCGGTAACACTGGGAACCTCGGACGGTGCCAATGTGGAGATCCATGAGCTGGTCGGCGATGACAATATCTATATTTTCGGAAAAGACAGCGAGACCGTTATCAGACACTATGAAAAAGCGGATTATGTATCAAAGGATTATTATAAGAAGAGTCCTGTCATCAAAGAGGCTGTGGACTTTATTGTAGGAAAACAGGCACTGGCAAGCGGAAATAAGATAAGTCTGCAGAGACTGTATCAGGAACTGTTAAATAAGGACTGGTTCATGACGCTTCTGGATCTGGAGGACTATATTGCAACCAAAGACCGCATGATTGCGGATTATGAGGATCGCGATAAGTGGAAGAAGATGATGCTTGTCAATATCGCAAAGGCAGGCTTTTTCTCATCGGATCGTACCATTGCCGAGTACAACAGAGATATCTGGAAACTGAAAACAGCGGATTAAGAGACTTTTGGAGGAAGCTGCTCTATGAGAAAAAGCGGAATCTTGATGCCGATATCGGCATTGCCTTCGCCATATGGAATCGGTGCGTTGTCCAAAGAGGCATATGAATTTGTGGATCAATGCAAAAAAGCGGGACAGAGCTATTGGCAGATCCTGCCGATCGGACCGACGGGATACGGGGACTCTCCCTATCAGTCTTTTTCCACATTTGCCGGAAATCCCTATTATATCGATCCGGTAAAGCTGACCGAAGAGGGGCTTTTAACGGAAAAAGAGTGCAAAAAGGTGGATTTTGGGGACAATGCCGGTTATGTGGATTATGAGAAGATCTATAAGGGCAGATTCAGGCTGCTCAGAAAAGCATATGAGAGAAGCAATGTCTCAGAGGATCCGGCCTTTCAGAAGTTTTGCAGAAAACAATCCTTCTGGCTGCCGGACTATGCACTGTATATGGCGGTGAAGAATCATTTTCACGGTAAGAGCTGGCTGGAATGGGATGAGGATATCCGTATCCGAAAGCCGCAGGCAGTGGAAGAATGCCGTGAAAAATATGCGGATGAGATCCTGTTCTATGAATTTCAGCAGTTTGAATTTCACAAGCAGTGGAAGGCACTTAAAAAATATGCCAATGCGAACGGTATAGAGATCATCGGGGATATTCCCATCTATGTGGCGCTTGACAGTGCGGATACGTGGGCGAACCCGGAGCTTTTCCAACTGGACGGGAACGGAGTTCCGCTTGCGGTTGCAGGCTGTCCGCCCGATGCTTTTGCAGCAACGGGACAGTTATGGGGAAATCCGCTGTACCGCTGGGATTATCATGCTAAAACCGATTATGCATGGTGGATCAGACGGATTGCTTATTGTTATCATTTATATGATGTTGTGCGGATCGATCATTTCCGTGGCTTTGATGAGTACTACTCCATTCCCTACGGAGACCCGACTGCGGAGTTTGGTCATTGGGAAAAGGGACCTGGATATGCACTTTTTAAGGAAATGAAGAAGCAGCTCGGTAACTGTAAGGTGATCGCAGAGGATCTCGGATTTCTGACCAAGAGTGTGATCCGTCTGGTGAAAAAGACCGGATATCCGGGCATGAAGATCATACAGTTTGCTTTTGATTCAAGAAGCGGTGACAGTGACTATCTGCCTCACCATTATGATAAAAACTGTGTTGTTTATACGGGAACACATGACAATGATACGACGCTGAGCTGGTATAAGAGCATGTCAGCAGCGGACAGAAGATTTGCCAGGGCATATCTGGATATCAGAAATAAAAAAGATGTACCGTGGAAATTTATCACGGCGGCAATGGCATCCACGGCAAATACCTGTATCATCCCGATACAGGATTATCTGGAGCTTGGCGGAGAAGGAAGATTCAATTTCCCATCCACGCTCGGAGATAACTGGAAATGGCGGCTGCTTCCCGGTCAGTTCACGGATGAGCTGGCAGAAAAGATCCGGAATCTGACCGTCCTGTATGCAAGACAGGGAAAACAGCGGATTGAAGAACAAAATTAAAAAACGCGGCGGCTCATGTTGGAGTTGTGATAGGCAGGATTGCCGGTCACATCCTCTGCAAACCAGTCCGGCATGCGGAAGGCATTTGCCATTTCTTCTGTAGGAAATTCCACTTCCGCCATGATAAGCGGGGCAAACGGAGGATCAAAGACATCCAGTTCGATCGTAAGATTTACATTTTCGGGAGCGACAAATGTTCCGGAAAAGACCGGATGATCGATCGGAATCAGGTACCGTGTTTTGGAGATGATATTGCCATCGGCTTTTGGCAGCAGGTGCTTAAAGGCGTCTGCATTTAACGGAAGATTGTATTCTTCCCTTGCCATAAGCCCTTTTCCTTTGTAAGTCAGAAAATAAGCATCATCCTGCTTACGGATACGGATAACGGGATCGGTACACAGATACGCCTGAACGATTTTTTTTGAGGCATATGTATGCAGGTTTTCGGGAAGCTGTCTGATTGTAAATTTTCTTTCAATTTCCATGGGAGTCTCCGTTTCTAAAAAAGATCGTATTGTGATATCTATATCAGAATTATATAACAATGGACTTGTCCGATACAAGAAAACAATGAAAAATCAGCATAGTGAGGAATAAAGAATGAACAAAAAAGCAACACTTTTTTTGGCAGAGGGCTTTGAAATCATCGAGGCATTAACCGTTGTGGATCTGTGCAGACGTGCAGGAATCGATATTGAAACGGTATCCATTACCGGAAAAAAAGAGGTTGAAAGCTCGCATAAGATTACAGTAATGGCAGATGCTTTATTGGAAAATATAAATTTTGATCAGGTGTCCATGATGATTCTTCCGGGCGGTATGCCGGGCACAAAGAATCTGGAAGCATGTGAAGAGCTGATGGAGCAGCTGGATGCATTTAACGACAGCGAGCGCTATATCAGTGCCATTTGTGCAGCACCCAGTATTTTTGCACACAGAGGCTATCTGAAAGGAAGACCGGCGTGCAGTTTCCCTGCCTTCGAAGAACACCTTGCAGATGGTGGAGCGGTTGTTAACAGGAATGAAGTAACCGTGACCGGGCATATGATAATGTCAAGGGGAATGGGTTGTGCGATACCGTTTGGACTGGCAATTGTGGAGCGTCTGGCAGGCAGTGAAAAAGCAGCAGAGGTCAGAGAAAAAATTATTTATGAGCAGCGATAAACGCCGTAGCAACAGAAAGAAAGAGTTTTTATGTTAGATATAATTGTAGATGCAGTGGTTGACAGTGTAAAATTGCTTCCGTTTCTGTTCCTTACCTATCTGGTTATGGAATATATTGAAGATCATGCAGGGGGAAAGACAGAACAGGCAATTCAAAAAAGCGGAAAATTCGGTCCCATCATTGGTGGTATTCTCGGGGTAATACCACAGTGTGGTTTTTCAACAGCAGCGGCAAGCCTGTATGCAGGCCGTGTGGTAACGCTTGGAACACTGATTGCTATCTTTTTATCGACCTCGGATGAGATGTTACCCATATTAATTGGGGAACTTGCGAAGAATTCGACTGAGGTATCGGCATCCGGTACAGCGATCACAGTGGCTGTAGTGCTCAGGATCCTGTGCTTAAAAGCAGCGGTGGGGATCATTGCCGGTATACTGATCGACCTTGTAGTGAAAAAGAAACAGTCTGAGCAGGAGCATTTGCACATCCACGATCTGTGTGAGCATGACCATTGTCATTGTGAACGTGGCATCCTGTTTTCGGCACTTCGTCATACGATGCAGATCTTTCTTTTTATTTTTCTTATGACATTAGGATTGAATCTGCTGATCCATGAGGTCGGGGAAGATACCATTGCCAACATTGTGCTGAACCGTCCGGTTCTTGGGGAGCTTCTGGCAGGACTTGTGGGACTGATTCCAAACTGTGCGGCATCCGTAGCACTGACCCAGCTGTATGTCAGCGGGACAATGAGCGGCGGGGCGATGATGTCCGGATTGTTCGTATCTGCCGGAGTCGGTGTACTGGTACTGTGCAGAACCAACCACCATCCGGTCGAAAATATCAAGATCATCGCACTGCTCTATACAATCGGTGTTCTTGCCGGAATGCTGGTGGGTGTATTGGGTTTGCTGTGAGCAGATATTGTAAAAACAGGCAGTTGCAAAAAAACTGATTTTTACAACTAACTGAAAATAACAAAAAAATACAAAGGAGAACCAAAATGAGTGAATTTGTGATCACAACAGAGAGTAACTGCGATTTGCCGGGGAGCTATGTGGCAGAGCATCAGATTGGCGTAATACCCCATTATTACACGGTTGATGAAGAAATGTATGGGGAAGACAAGGAACTGACAACCAGGGAATTTTATGATGCCATGCGTGCCAAGAAAAAGGCGGCTACTATGGCAAGCAATCCTGCGGTGATTCTCGATACGTTTACTGCGTATGCAAAAGAAGGAAAGGATATTCTGCATATCAGTTTTTCATCTGCACTCAGTTCCGGTTATAATAATATTGTCAATGGAGCCAATGAAGTACTGGAAGAATATCCGGATCGCAAGATCATTGTGATTGATACCTTATCCGCATCCATGTGTGAAGGTATGATGATCATGAAAGCGGTAGAGATGCGTGATGCAGGAAAAACGATTGAAGAGACTGCTGACTGGGTGAAAGCACATGTTGCTGATCTTTGTGCGGTATTTACAGTGGATGATCTGGATTTTTTGTATCGTGGCGGACGTCTTTCAAAATCAACTGCAGTACTTGGAACAATGATCAATATCAAGCCGATCCTGCATATCAATGATGAGGGAAAACTGGTAGCACTCAGCAAAGTCAGAGGCAGAAAGAAATCTTTGGCAACACTGGTTGATCTGATGGACAGTAAATTGGGAAAATATCGTGATGATCAGATCATGGTTACTGTTATTCATGGAGATTGTGAGGAAGAAGCAAATACAGTTGCGGATATGATCAAAGAACGTTTTGGCTATAAAGAAGTCATGGTAGCCCCAATCGGGCCAAGCATCGGTGCACATTCAGGCCCCGGAACAATTGGTCTTCTGTTCATGGGGGAAGAAAGATAGTCCATAACGTGGTTATAAGATCTGCATAAGCCTAAAAAGTCAGTAAAAAATTTCCAACATAAATTTTTTCATGACGCCCATACTAAGACCAGGATAAGCGATGCACAGAAAACAACGGCGGATAAAATCTTCCGGATGAGTGCTGGGCGTCACTTATCTGGAAATAGATATCCGAGATGGGTAAATGAAAAAATCATGGAGGTGAATCAATATGACGAACAGCAGATCTAAAATGGAAGTTCCTGAAGCAAAAGCAGCTATGGATCGTTTCAAAACAGAGGTAGCTTCTGAATTAGGAGTAAACCTGAAGGAAGGCTATAACGGAGACTTAACTTCCCGCGAAGCTGGCTCCATCGGTGGTGAGATGGTAAGACAGATGATCAAAAAACAGGAAGAGTCCATGAAATAACAGCCAAAGTAAAAGCATCAATTTTTAAAAGAAGCTGCCGTGTCTGCACAATGCCTGCAGATGCGGCAGTTTCCTGTTTTTGGAAGCAGAGCACAGATTGCGAAAAAATGCCCAATAGGCGGGAACTTTTGGGGGTTGAAGCGGATTGGTATACTGTGTTATATTTTTAACGGAGTGACCGATACCGTGAAAAGAGTTCGTTTCAGAACGCGACAGAATAAAAGGCACTCGGAGGAGAGACGATCATTATGAAAAAAAGAAGCCTGATGAAGATTGCTGCGGTGTTTCTTGCAGCAATAATGTTGGTGGGATGTGCAGGAAAACAGCCGGAAAATAAACAGGAGGATGTGCAACAGGAAAATCAGGACGGCAGCCCGGATGATGCACAGCAGAGCGCTCAGGACGGTGTACAGACGGAACCGGAAATGGCACGTGTCCGTGTTGGCTCCATGAAAGGACCGACCTCCATGGGACTGGTACATATGATGTCCTTAAATGAACAGGGACAGACCGGAAATTATTATGAATTTACAATGGAAGCAACCGCGGATATGCTGCTGCCTTCCGTAATCGCAGGAGACCTCGATATCGTTCTGGTTCCTGCCAATGTGGCATCCGTACTCTATCAGAAGACGGAGGGCGGTGTATGTGTGATCGATATCAACACACTTGGCGTGTTATATATGGTGTCTGCGGATGATACGATCACCGATATGCAGGATCTGAAGGGAAGAACTATCTATCTGACAGGCAAGGGAACCACACCTGATTTCGTATTGCAGTATCTGCTTGCACAGAACGGGATCGACCTGTCCGAGGTGACACTGGAATATAAGTCAGAGGCAACCGAGGTGGCAGCAGTGCTGGCTGAGAATCCGGATGCGATCGGATTACTGCCCCAGCCCTATGTAACAGCACTTGGGATCCAGAATGCGGACATTCAGCCCGTTCTTGATATGACAGCACAGTGGGATGCGCTTCATGGAAATGACGGAAGTATGCTGGTAACCGGCGTTACCGTGGTACGAAAAGAATTTTTGGAGCACTTCCCGGATGCAGTCCTTACATTTATGGAGGAGCATGAAGAATCCGCAAACTACACCAATGAACAGACAGAGGATGCGGCAGGACTGGTAGAACAATACGGTATCGTAGAAAAGGCAGCGGTTGCACAAAAAGCAATCCCGTACTGCAATATCACCTATATTGACGGAGAAGAGATGATGAATGCACTGTCCGGCTATCTCTCCGTACTGGCAGATCAGGATGCGTCCTTTATCGGCGGAGCCCTGCCGGATCAGGATTTCTATTATATTCCGTAGGATCATTCATAACATGCAGATAATCGGAGACTCTTTTGGAAAGATCCCTCCGTTCTGGTTTATGGCTTCCGCCACCGGACGCGCTCTCGCTCGGTGCAGCCGCAGCGGATGCTAATCGGCTTGAAATACACCCGATAAGCACCGGCGGCTGCAAACGGTCCGGTGACGGAAGCCATGAACCGGAACGGGGAACTGCCCGAAAGGGTCTTCGACCTATATAGCGACAATCATGAGGACGATATGAAAGAAAAAAAGCAGAGAGAGATGTGGAAGAAAGCATTGGTGCTGGTCTTCTGGCTGGCAATCTGGCAGGGAGCCGCATATCTGATCCATAATCACATATTGCTTGCAGGACCGGTGGAGGTGATACGCAGACTGATCGCAGAGCTTGGAAAACGGTCTTTTTATGCTTCCGTGCTTGGAACCCTTGGCAGGATCCTGACTGGATTTTTCCTCGGACTGACCGCAGGGATCCTGTTTGGGAGCATTTCCTACCGTTTCCGGACAGTGGCACTGTTATTGGAACCGGTTGTAGCAGCTATGAAATCCATCCCGGTGGCAGCGTTTGTCGTGCTCGTATTGATCTGGGCTGGATCGGACAGGCTGGCAGTTCCCATTGCATTTCTGGTTGTTTTTCCTTATCTGTATATCAGTACCAGGACGGGACTTTTGGGAACGGATCGAAAACTGCTGCAGATGGCGGAGAGCTTTGACATGCGGCTGTGGAATAAAATCCTGCATATCTACCGTCCGGCGGTGGTGCCGTCCGTGACCGGTGCGGTAAAAGTGACTGTCGGCATGGCGTTTAAATCGGGAATTGCAGCGGAAGTAATAGGAATTCCCTACTTTTCCATCGGTGAAAGACTCTATCTATCGAAGATCTATCTGGATACGGAAGGGGTTCTTGCATGGACTGTGGTAGTCGTGGTATGCAGCTTCTTATGCGAAAAAGGGATTCTGTTTCTGGTGCAGAGGTGCGCAAAAGCCAGAATCGCAGTTCCCTGCGGCAGGAGGAAGCAGCATGCGGCGGGTGGCGGTATACTCCGGCTTGCTCCCATGGAAAGAAAGTATACGGACAGCAATCGCATAAAGACGCCCGCACTGACAGTGGAGCCGGGAAGCCGGACAGGGATCATGGGAGAATCCGGATGCGGAAAGACCACGTGGCTGGAGCTGATTCTGGAACAGGGGACATATGTGGCATCCACCGTTTTTCAGGAGGACAGACTGTGTGAGGACTACAGCGCAGCGGATAATGTGCGGATGGTCTGCGCAAGGAAATACGAGGATGAGGTCAGGCAGGCACTGACTGAGTTATTGCCCAAGGAAGCAATTGACAGGCCGGTATCCACACTGAGTGGCGGAATGAGACGGAGAGTTGCGGTTGCCAGAGCCTGCCTTGCCGGCGGAGAACTGTTGTTACTTGACGAACCGTTTACCGGACTGGATGAGGAAAACCGGAAAAAGACAGCAGCGTTTATTCTGGAACATCAGGACGACAGAAAAATTCTGTTTACGACACATCGGGCCGGGGATATGGAACTATTTGGGGCAAATTGCATACAGTTTGCGAAAAAGAACTAGTTTTTTTTGGAAAGCTATGTTATACTGCTATAATGACTGTGAGTATGGGAAAATGGACATACATGAGACGCACGGCAGGACTTTAAGGAGGAAAAATAAACATGAGTTTACAGATTGAAAAATTAGAAAAAAACATGGCAAAACTGACAATTGAGACATCCGCTGAGGAACTGGATAAAGCAATTGAGACAGCATATCAGAAAAATAAAAACAAGATCAGCATTCCGGGCTTCCGTAAAGGAAAAGTACCCCGCAAGATGATCGAGCAGATGTACGGAAAGGGCATGTTCCTTGAAGAAGCTGCAAACATTCTGATTCCGGAAGCATATGCAAAGGCTCTGGATGAGTGTGAGGAAGAGATCGTTTCGCAGCCTTCCATCGAAGTAACCCAGATTGAAGAAGGCAAGCCTTTTGTTTTCACTGCAACAGTAGCTCTGAAGCCGGAAGTTACACTTGGAAAATATAAAGGCGTGAAGATTGACAAGATCGATACGGAAGTAACAGAGGATGAAGTAAATGCAGCAATCGACAAAGAGCGCGAGAGCAATGCAAGAGAAATTACAGTCGAAGACAGAGCTGTAAAAGACGGCGATATGATCGTGCTTGATTTTGAAGGATTTGTAGACGGTGTTGCTTTTGAAGGCGGAAAGGGCGAGAACTATCCGTTAACAATCGGCTCAGGCGCATTTATTCCGGGCTTTGAAGAGCAGCTTGTTGGCGCAGAACTGAACAAGGAAGTGGAAGTAAATGTAACTTTCCCGGAAGACTATCAGGCAGAGAACTTAAAGGGAAAAGCAGCCGTATTCAAATGTACTGTAAAAGAAATCAAGGAAAAAGAGCTTCCTGAACTGGATGATGAGTTTGCAAGTGAAGTTTCTGAATTCGATACCCTTGCTGAGTACAAGGAAGATGTAAAGAAGAAACTTGCAGAGAAGAAAGAAACAGAAGCAAAGGATAAGAAAGAAGAAGCTGTCATTGACGCTATCATTTCCGATGCAAAGATGGAGATTCCGGAAGCAATGATCGAGACCCAGCAGAGACAGATCGTAGAAGATTTTGCACAGAGACTGTCCATGCAGGGACTTACCGTAGATCAGTACTATCAGTTCACAGGACTTGATAATGCCAAGATGTTAGAGCAGGTAAGACCGACTGCAGAGAAGAGAATCAAATCCAGACTGGTACTGGAAGCAGTCGTAGCAGCAGAGAATATCACAACCGATGATGCGGACTTCGAAGAAGAAGTAAAGAAATTAGCCGATATCTATCAGATGGAAGCCGATAAGGTAAAAGAACTGCTCGGCGAGAAAGAGAAGAAGGAACTGATGCTTGATGTTGCGATCAGAAAAGCAGTAGAGTTCGTAGTAACAAACGCAAAAGAAAAATAATATAAACATTCTTAAAAGATTCGAAAATAAGCGGATGGTTTCTTGAAGATTTTGGATGTTCGCCGGATAATAATGAAAGTGAACAAAATAATTTTAAGGGATCATAAAGGAGGTCATTAGATATGAGTTTAGTACCTTACGTCATTGAACAGACGAGCCGCGGAGAACGCTCCTATGATATTTTTTCCAGACTGCTCAAGGAGAGAATCATTTTCCTTGGGGAAGAGGTAAATGATGCAACAGCAAGCCTTGTAGTGGCTCAGATGCTGTTTTTGGAAGCAGAGGATCCGGATAAGGACATTCATCTGTATATCAACAGTCCGGGTGGATCCGTAACGGCAGGCATGGCAATCTATGATACGATGCAGTATCTGAAGTGCGATGTGTCCACGATGTGTATTGGAATGGCAGCCAGCATGGGCGCATTTTTACTCGCAGGAGGAACAAAGGGCAAACGTCTTGCACTTCCAAATGCGGAGATCATGATCCATCAGCCGCTTGGCGGTGCCCAGGGGCAGGCGACCGAGATTGAGATCGCAGCAAGACATATCCAGCGTACCAAGGAAAAATTGAACAGTATTCTGGCACAGAATACCGGAAAATCCTATGAGGAGATTGCGGCTGATACAGACCGTGATAACTGGAAGACTGCAGAAGAAGCAATGGCCTACGGCCTGATTGACCGTGTGGTATCCAACCGTAGCGAAGTGGATAAAAAAGAAGATTAAGAAACAATAAAATAACTGGAAAGACCGGGGAGTAACGCCAAATGGCATCAAAGAATTCAGACGACAAAGAAATCAGATGTTCCTTTTGCGGTAAGACGCAGGAACAGGTGAAAAAATTGATAGCAGGGCCGTCCGGTGTCTATATTTGTGATGAGTGTGTCGATATCTGTTCCGATATCATTGACGAGGAGATGGATGATGAAGAACCTGTTTCGGGTGATATGGAGATTAACCTGTTAAAACCGGTTGAGATCAAAGAATTCCTTGATCAGTATGTTATCGGGCAGGAAGCTGCAAAGAAAGTACTTTCGGTAGCAGTTTACAATCATTATAAGAGAGTAACCGCACCGCAGGATGATGACGGCGTAGAACTTCAGAAAAGTAATATTATCATGATCGGACCGACCGGTTCAGGAAAAACGTATCTGGCACAGACGCTGGCAAAGATCATTAATGTACCGTTTGCCATTGCGGATGCAACAACATTGACAGAGGCAGGTTATGTCGGTGAGGATGTTGAGAATATTCTGTTGAAACTGATTCAGGCGGCAGATTATGATGTGGATCGCGCACAGTACGGTATCATCTATATTGATGAGATCGATAAGATCACCAAAAAGAGTGAGAATGTTTCCATCACCAGAGATGTATCCGGTGAAGGTGTCCAACAGGCACTGCTTAAGATTGTGGAAGGAACGGTTGCTTCCGTACCGCCGCAGGGAGGCAGAAAGCATCCGCATCAGGAGCTGATCCAGATTGATACCACCAATATCCTTTTTATCTGCGGTGGTGCATTTGATGGACTGGAAAAAATCGTGGAAACACGTCTGGACCGGAAATCCATCGGATTCAATGCTGAGATTGCGGATAAGGCAGAAAAAGATCTTGGAAAGCTGCTTGCACAGGTAACACCTCAGGATCTTGTAAAATTTGGGTTGATTCCGGAGTTTGTAGGTCGTGTACCGATTAACATTTCTCTGGAGGGACTGGATAAAGAAGCTCTGATCAGAATTTTAAAGGAGCCAAAGAGTGCACTGATCAAACAATATCAGAAATTATTCAGCTTTGATCATGTAAAATTGACCTTTGAACCGGAGGCTGTTGAAGCAATTGCTGAAAAAGCCATGGAAAGAAAGACCGGTGCAAGAGGATTGCGTTCCATCATGGAGTCCGTTATGATGGATCTGATGTATCAGATTCCGTCTGATGAAACGATTGAAGAATGCATCATTACAAAAGATGTTGTGGACGGAGTAAGTGAACCTACGGTAATTCATAGGGATAGACGATGATGAGTCCTGCAGATGTAAATTGATTGACAAAAAGATGACAAAACGTCGCCTGAAAGGCGGCGTTTTGTGTACCCGGAGGTTAAGGGGAGTAGGATATGGAAGAATTGGAAATAAAGACTGAGGTTATGCCGGTAGTTGCACTGCGTGGATTGACGGTATTTCCTCACTTGATCATACATTTTGATTTAAACAGAAAAAAATCCATAGAAGCAATAGAGCACGCGATGACGAAAGACCAACAGATATTGCTGGTGACACAAAGAGATGCACAGACATTGGAACCAATGGCAGCAGATCTGTATTCCGTGGGAACTGTCGCAATAATCAGACAGATCACAAAATTGCCGGGAAAAGTGTTACGTGTGATGGTAGAAGGAAAGTACAGAGCGCATGTACTGGGATTCACAGAGGAAACAGAATATCTGGAAGCCGACTATGAGCTTTTGGAAGAGGAAGAAGAGCCGGAATCCCCGGAGAGAGAAGCGTGCCTTTCCCATATCAAGGAACTGGTGGCATTGTACGGTCAATATTATCCGAAAGTTGGGAAAGCATTCGGAATACATATGGATGAAATCCATACCCTTGGCAGAGGAATCGATCAGGCGGTTATGAATATGCCGGTGGATTACCGTAAGAAACAGGAGATTCTGGAAGAAATCAATATTGCAAAGCGTTACCGGATTGCGGCAGATCTGATTTATAATGAGGTTGAGATCGCAAGAATCAAGACAGAACTGAGTCAGGGTGTCAAAGAACGTGTGGAGAAAAATCAGAAGGAATATCTGTTACGTGAACAGCTATCCTATATTCGTGAGGAACTGGGGGATGATAACACTTTTTCCGATGCGGACCAGTTCATGGAAGCTGTGGATAAGCTGAAGGCTTCTGTGGAAGTAAAAGATAAGATACGCAAGGAGATTTCCCGGTTTAAGAGCGTGGCATCGAGCAGCTCGGAGAGCGCAGTGGAGCGCGCCTATATAGAGACCCTGCTGGAACTGCCCTGGGATAAGACAACCAGGGATTATCAGGATCTTACGCATGCGGAGAAGATTCTGGAGAGGGATCACTTCGGCATGGAAAAAGTAAAAGAGCGGATTCTTGAATTTCTGGCAGTCCGCAGCCTGACGAAGAAGAGCAGCAGCACCATCATCTGTCTGGTAGGACCGCCGGGAACGGGAAAAACATCCATAGCAAAGTCTGTTGCGGAGGCACTTCATAAAAAATATGTGCGTATCTGTCTTGGCGGCGTGCGGGATGAAGCAGAGATCAGGGGACACCGCAAGACTTATGTCGGAGCCATGCCGGGGCGCCTGATCCAGGCATTGAAGCAGGCAGGTGTTAAAAATCCGTTGATTCTGTTGGATGAGATTGATAAGGTCAGCAGTGATCATAAGGGAGATACTGCTTCGGCGCTTCTGGAGGTACTGGACGGCGAGCAGAACAGTCATTTCAGGGATCATTATGTGGAGATTCCGGTGGATCTGTCACAGGTTCTTTTTATTGCAACTGCAAACAGTGTGGAGACGATTGCAAGACCCCTGCTTGATCGTATGGAAGTGATTGAAGTAACAAGCTATACTGCGAATGAAAAGTTCCATATTGCAAAGGATCACCTGATCCCCAGACTCTATGAGCAGAATGGGCTTAAGAAAACGCAGCTGTCGATCAGCGACAATGCGCTCAGACAGATCATCAGCGGCTATACACGCGAGGCGGGTGTCAGAGATCTGGAGCGAAAGATCGGACAGATCTGCAGAAAAGCGGCACGTCAGATTCTGCAGGAGAATAAAAAACCGGTACGGGTGACGGAGACAAATCTGGAACAGTTTTTAGGTAAGGTTAAGTACCGTCCCGATCATAAAAATGAGACGGATGAAGTTGGTATTGTCAGAGGACTTGCATGGACGAGCGTCGGAGGAGAAACGCTTCAGATCGAGGTGAATAAAATGCCCGGAAAAGGGGAGATCGAACTTACCGGGCAGTTAGGTGACGTCATGAGAGAATCGGCAATGGCCGGAATCAGTTATATCCGCTCTGTCAGCAGCAAGTATCATATTCCGGCAGATTGTTTTAAGAAGAATGATTTTCATATCCATATTCCGGAGGGGGCGGTACCGAAGGACGGACCAAGTGCCGGAATCACGATGGCAACGGCTATGCTGTCTGCAATTACCGGAATACCGGTGAAAGCCGATCTTGCGATGACCGGAGAAATTACGTTGCGTGGACGCGTCCTGCCGATCGGTGGATTAAAGGAAAAACTGCTTGCCGCATTGACAGCCGGAATTACAACCGTACTGGTACCGAAAGAAAACGAAAGTGATGTGGCAGAAATATCAAAAGAGATCACAGGTGGTTTAACGATCCATTATGTGGAGACAATGAATGAGGTCATCCCGCTTGCATTTGCAAAGCAGCAAAAGGAGCAGAGAAGTGATAATTAAGAGTGTGGAATTGGAAACAGTATGTGGAATTACAAGTACGATACCGGACAATCAGTTTCCGGAGATCGCATTTGCCGGAAAAAGTAATGTCGGAAAATCATCCCTGATCAATGCCCTGATGAACCGCAAATCATTTGCAAGGGTGAGTGAAAAACCGGGGAAAACACAGACAATTAATTTTTATAATATCAATGGAAATCTGTATATGGTGGATCTGCCCGGATACGGATATGCTTCCGTATCCGAGGAAGTAAAGGCGAAATGGGGAAAAATGATTGAGAATTATCTCCATAGATCCAGACAGCTAAAGGCGGTCTTTTTATTGATTGATATCCGGCATGAACCATCTGCAAATGATAAGCTGATGTATCAGTGGATTCTGGATCAGGGGTATCATCCGGTGATCATCGCAACCAAGCTGGACAAGATCAACCGCAGTCAGGTACAAAAACAATTAAAGATGATCCGTACCGGTCTGGAAACGGAAAAGGGCACACTGATTTTTCCGTTCTCAGCACAGTCCAAGCAGGGAAGGGACGAGATCTATGAATATATTGACCGTTTGCTCGAGGGAGAATAGCAAAGGAGGAAAACGGGATGAATAAGGATGTCAGACAATATTTGAAAGTAGCACTGAACCTGTCAATTGCACTGATTGTTTTGTTGCTGATCATTTTTCTGGTGCCAAAGTTGTTTCTGTTCTTTATGCCTTTTGTGGTGGGCTGGGTGATCGCGGCAATTGCCAATCCCCTGGTTCGTTTTTTGGAAAATAAACTGAAGATACGCAGAAAAGCAGGATCCGTGTTTGTGATCGTGCTTGTTATTGCAGCGGTCATCGGGGTCGGTTATCTGGTACTCTCAAAGCTGATCACAGAAGGAATCGGGTTTATTACGGATCTGCCGTCTATCTGGCAGAATCTGGAATCGGATCTGAATGAGGTTGGTAAAAAATGGGAGAATCTCTATACAAGACTCCCGGTGGATGTACAGGATACCATTACTTCCGTTATGAATAATTTAAGTTCTTATATTGGTACCTTTGTCGGCAAGATCAGCAGTCCGACCATGAGCGCCATCGGAAACTTTGCAAAGGGACTCCCGGGGATATTGATTGCAACGATCATGTGTATCCTGTCCGCATATTTTTTTGTAGCAGAACGGGAGTATCTGAATGAGTTTTTTCGGAAATATATCCCGCTTTCCATTCAGCAGAAATGGCTGATCGGATACCGCAGTATGAAAAAAGCGGTTGGCGGTTATTTCATTGCACAATTCCGGATCGAGATCTGGATGTACATTCTGCTGGTGATCGGGCTGATGATACTGCGGATTAATTATGCATTCTTATTTGCATTGCTGATTGCATTTCTGGATCTTCTGCCGGTATTCGGAACAGGAACGGTATTGATTCCGTGGGCAGTGATCAAGGTGATCGGTGCGGACTATAAAACAGCCATCGGCTTATTGATTATCTGGGGTGTCGGTCAGATGATCCGTCAGTTAATCCAGCCGAAATTTATCGGGGATTCCATTGGTGTAAAACCGATCCCGACCTTGTTTTTATTGTATATCGGGTATAAACTGGCAGGTGTCTTCGGTATGATCATAGCGGTGCCGATCGGGATTATTGTGATCACCCTGAATGAGGCAGGTGTATTTGATACTCCCAGAGACAGTCTGCGTCTGTTGGTCAAGAAGTTAAACGATTTCAGAAAGCTGGATGCGGAGGATCTGAAGTGCCTGGATGAAGCACAGAGCGATAAGGAACAGCTTCAGGAGGAACTGATGACGATGAGCTTCAGTGATGATGCCGATGATGAGAGTGACTGGCTCAATGACAATAAATACCATGAGATCAAACGGGAACTCATTGAGAAATTCCAAGAGAAGAAAAATAAAAAAGGAAGCGAAAAGTGATGAAGGTAGCAGTATACAATTATCGTGATTTTGATGAAAAAAAGTGGTTTGATAAGTACAGTAAAGAGCTTGGAATAGAACTTGTGATCTGCCATGATGCACCGGACTTGTCCAATATTGAGCTTGCAAGAGGATGTGAATGTGCGGATATTATCACTTCCAAGATTCCCAGAGAGCTTGTTGCAAAGTTTCATGAGGTCGGAGTCAGATATCTGGCAACCAGGACAATCGGCTATGATCACATTGACTTGGAAGCTGCCAAAGAATACGGTATCCATGTTGCCAATGCACCCTATGGACCGGACGGTGTGGCAGACTATGCAGTCATGCTGATCCTGATGAGCTTAAGAAATATGAAACGGATCTTAGAGAGAACCAACATTCAGGATTATACGCTGAACGGCTGTCTCGGAAAAGAATTAAAGGATCTGACTGTGGGCGTGATCGGAACCGGCAGAATCGGCAGAACAGTAATCCGCGATCTGACCGGATTTGGCTGTAAGATCCTGGCCTATGATCTGTATCAGTCTGAAGAAGTAAAGGAACATGCAACGTATGTGGATCTGGATACGCTGTTTGAGCAGTCCGATGTGATCACCCTGCATACCCCACTGACTGAGCAGAACTACCATCTGATCGGGCATGAAAATATCGCGAAGATGAAGGATCATGTTGTGATCGTCAATACGGCAAGAGGTTCTCTGATCGATATTCCGGCACTGATCGAGGAGATTGAGAATGGCAAGATCGGTGCGGCGGCACTGGACGTTGTAGAGAATGAGTTTGGACTGTATTATTATGACCATAAATCTGACATCCTGAAAAACAGGGATCTTGCGGTTCTAAGAGGATTTCCGAATGTAACGGTCAGCCATCATATGGCGTTCTATACCGATAATGCGATCCGCACGATGGTTGCAGATTCCCTGATCGGCTGCAAGCGCTTTGTGGACGGTGAGGAGAATCCATGGCAGGTGTTATAATATCTGTCGGATAGATACGGATAAAATACAGGTACGGAGGAAAGACATGGCAGGAAAGCGGATCTTAATACTCTCTTGCAGTACCGGAGGCGGACATCACGCTGCAGCACGGGCGTTGGAAGAAACACTGAATACGATGGGGTACGAGGCAAGGGCGCTTGATATGATGGCACTTGCAACAAAGCACCGCGCGAAAGTTGTAGGCGGTATCTATGTCGGGATCGTAAAATATGTGCCGGTATTATTCCGGATCGGCTATTTTCTGGGCTCAAAATTATCCTCCCGAAGGATCTGGTCCCCGGTGTACTGGCTGAACAGCAGGATGGCACCCTATGTGGAGCAATATTTGGAGAAGTTTCCGTGCGAAGCTGTTCTGACAACCCATTTGTACTGCGCGGAAACACTTACATATATGAAGCGTAAAGGGCGTCTGGAGCAGCCTTTTATCTTTGTGGCAACGGATTATACCTGCATTCCTTTTTTTGAAGAGACCAGACCGGATCACTATGTGATCGCACAGGAGGAGCTGCGGGAGGAATGCGTAAAGCGCGGAATCCCAAGCGAGGACATGGCATCCTGCGGGATTCCGACGGGACTTTCTTTTTCAAAGCCGGATGACCGGGCAGCGGCGAGAAAACGCATGGGACTGTCCCAGGTTGGAAAAGTATACCTTGTGATGGCGGGCAGTATGGGATTCGGTAAGGTCCCGTTATTTGCACACGAGCTGGTCGCGCGTGTGCAGGCGGATGACACGGTCGTGATCATTTGCGGAAATAATAAACGCATGAAACGGATTCTGGGGCGGGAGATGAAACGCAGGGAACACGTCCATGTGATCGGCTATACCAGACAGGTGGCGGATTATATGATGGCAAGTGACGTCGTGTTCACGAAGCCCGGCGGACTTACGACTACGGAAGCGGCAGTCAGAAATGTGCCGCTTGTGCATACGGATCCGATCCCCGGATGTGAAAACTGCAACATGGAGTTCTTTCAGGCGAGGGGGATGTCCTGTGGTTCCACGCGCATGCGAACCCAGATTTCACAGGGCATCATGCTGGCAAACGATGACGAAATGGCAGGTGTTATGAGAAAAGCACAGCGCAAATATATTCATCCGGATGCAGCAAAGAGGATTGCGGATCTGATGGAACAGATCATTGCAGAGAAATACGAAACAGAACGGAGATAGGGATGAATTATTTCTTTTGGGGGATACTGGGATATTTATCGGGGAGTGTATTATATGCATATTGGCTTCCACTCTGGCTTCGAAAGAAGGATATCACGAAGCTGAGCGATGATCATAACCCCGGAGCGGCGAATGCATTTCATTATGCAGGCATACCAACGGGGATACTGGTGTTATTGTGCGAGCTTGCAAAGGGGGCGATACCGGTCGCGATCGTTGCAAACATGCTGGATCCGTGGGACTACCGGTTTGCACTGGTGCTGTGTGCGCCCGTATTAGGACACGCCTTTCCGATACCGTATCCGAAGAAGCGGGAAGGAGGGAAAGCGATCGCAGTGTCCTTCGGGTGCCTGATCGGACTACTGCCGGAGTGGCGTCCGCTCTGCTATCTGGTGATCTTTTACCTGTTGTTTTCACTGGTATTCCGGATCTATCCGCATCTGTACCGCTCGATCGTAACCTTTGCCTGCTTTGTGGTGACGGTGTGGCTGAACGTCCCAAACAGGGCGGTCTGCATGGGCTGTGCGGTCATGGGCTGCGTGGTGGTGTATAAGCATATCAAAAAATACCAGGGTGAACGTTTTGAGATGCGGATGCGCTGGTGCAAGATACGCTGAAAAGAGATAGAAGGAGAATGACAATGCAAAATTCATTTGCCGGATGGCTGACGGGGCATACCTATCACAGTGCCTGCAAGCCGTATCTGCGTGAAAAGGGAGTATCAGAGGACAGGATCAAAGGAATTGTTAAGGAACAAAAGGAGATAACAGCCCGCGCAAAGGCGATCGGCGCAAAAAATATGACCGGTGCTTATGCAATGGCAATCTATTTTATTGCACTGAACCGCAGGACCGGACTTACCGCAGAAGAAAATTATGAAGTCTTTTACAAGGGGATCGCTCATTCCGGCATGATCAGAAAATCCCTGGGCAATGCGGACACTTATCTTGATGAGAAACGTATGCCGGCGCGGTTAAAGTGGGCGGAGGAGAGTCATAAGAAGGTATACGAAAACGACTGGGTCGTTGATGTACTTCCGGCAAATGGGGAATATGATCTCGGTTATGATTATCACGAATGCGGGGCGGTAAAACTCTGTAAGGATGAGGGCTGTCCGGAGCTTGCAAAATATATCTGCAGATATGATTATCTGATGGCAGATATTATGGGGATCGAATTAAAGAGAACGGGAACCCTTGCGGAAGGCTATGAAAAATGTGATTTCAGATACAGTAGGAAAAAGGGATAAATTATGATACCAGGATGCTTCCGAAGAGTTGGATTTTGGCGGAAATGACAATATATATGGACTGCAGCAACGCACGGATACGGACTGTATCGTGACCTCCGGTATTTCCGACCGGGCGATCAGGTTCAAAACAGGCTGCAGATCCGTGCGTTTAAAATCCTGCTCCGTGTGTTCCGGCTGTATCTGCTATCGGCAGGACAACCTGTGTGATGAATTTATTTGGGTCCTTACGCTGTGGCGGGCCCTCCAGATATACATAGCGCAGGGTGCCGCGTGCGGTGAAACCGTTCCGGGCAGCATATTCCACCAGACGTTGTGCCACATCGGGCAGATTCTCATAGGAACCGTGATGAAAGAGACACAGAGCATCTGTTGACGGCAGATGTGTCAAATATTCTCCCGTGCTTCCGGAGGGAACTGACACACAGAAAGAGACATCCGTCGGATCGCTGATCGGATACTCGGTGAAATACATCCGCCGCGTGATGTCCGTCCCATGGGTGCGCATCGCCTCCAGTGCCGTGTTTCTCAGATACAGCGTCCGTTCTTTGGACGTTCCGCATCGGTAGCTTCGCCGGTAGATAAGCTGGCTGTTCAGCCGGATCTTTTTGATCTCTGAGGGTGCAGTAGCGGTGCGCTCATAGAGCTTTTCGATATTCAGGGTCAGCTCGTCGCGCAGACGTTCCAACCGGTGGATGAGCGACAAAAGATCGAGGGAATCATCAAAATACCCCCGGATCTCATCCAGTGACAGTCCCAGATTCTGCAGACTGCGGATACTGCGTACCTGCGTGAAGGTGTCGATAGTGTAATAGCGGTTTCCGGTGGCGCCTTCCTTAACATCCGGGCTGATCAGACCACGCGCTTCATAGTTCAGGATCATACGTCGTGTAATACCGACTGCCTGGGCAATCTCACCGATGGAAAACAAATTCTGTTTCTGGTTCATATCCTGTTTCTGGTTCATATCATGCTCCGTTTCATAGATGCCTGTCACGCTGGTGGAAATTCTCATGAAAGCTCTTGCATCGTACATGGATGTACGATGTATAATATCGTTATAGTAAAGTCCGGACAAAATGTCAAGATATAGCTGTCCGCCCTTTTACTTCCCACGGGTATGCTGTTTCCCGGCAGGTGGGTGACGATTCGGAACGCGAGGAGGATTATACATGAAGAAGCGAATTGCAAGTATACTGATGGCGCTGATACTGTGCCTGACGCTGTTGCCGACTACGACTTATGCGGCAGAGGACGGCAGTAGCAGTGTATCTCTTGGCACAGGAGGTTTGTGTGAACACCATACGATTCATGATGAAGCCTGTGGTTATACGGAGGGAACGGAGGAAGTACCCTGCACCCATGAACACGGGGCAGAGTGCTATACCGAGACAATAAACTGTATTCATATACATACGGAGGATTGCTACCCGGTGTCGGACAGCAGTATTTCGGACGGCGAGGCGATGCAAGCTGAGAACGCAGTGCCCACTGAGGCAGCAGAACCTACCGAGTGCAGCCATGTATGCAGCGAGGAAAGCGGCTGCATCGTGCAGGAATTGCAGTGTCCGCACACCCATTCTGTGCGGTCTGACCGAGATCACGGCATGGAGCCTGGTGGATGCGCTGGAGGTTCTTGATCCTGCCAGTGGTATCCTTGCTCTGTCAGCCGATGCAGAAAATCCTGTATCCTATGATGAGATTGTGGACATACTTCCGGCGCAGATCATAGCAACCACGGAGGATGGCACGGAGACTGTTGCACTGGACGGCTGGACCTGTGACGGCTATCCTGAGGAGGGAGCCTATACCGGCAGCTATGTTTTTGCTGCTGCATTGCCGGAGGGTTACATGCTGGCGGAGAATGCAGACTCCATCACAGTGACGGTAGAGTTTGGCGGCGTGGCACTTTTGGCAGACGGGGCTCATGAGCATCCGATCTGCGGAGCAGACTGTACGCACAATAGTCAGCACGGCTCTGTTTCTTTTGATAAAAGACTGACGATTTCTAGTAATGGTCCAGTAGTTGATGGAGTTTGGCTGGAACCTGACGGTAACGGGTATTGTGTATTGCCTGCCGGTAACTATTATATAGATACTAGCTCGGTTATCAATTATACCTATTTTCATAGCATTGTCATACGAAGTGATGTTAAAATCTGTATGAATGGTGATAACGCTATTAGGACAAATTTAGTATGTGATCTTATCAGAGTTCAAAATGGTGGTACACTGACAGTGACCAATTGCAAGGACAATGGGAACAATGGGCTCATAGGTCATACAGATACCATTGCGATCAGAGAATTTAATGGACGCGGCGTGATAGTTGACGGTGGTGCGACCTTTAATCTATACCATGGTATGATCTATGGCAACGAAGTAGACGGTAACGGTGGAGGTGTGTATGTTGCCGGAGGCACCTTCAATATGTACGGCGGGATGATCATAAATAACATGGCAAGTGGCAGCGGTGGAGGTATATATTGCACTGAAAGCGGCAACGTGACACTTGCCGGTATGCCTGTGATTCGTGACAATACATTAAACGATGCTACAACCGGAAGCAATCTTGTGCTTGCCGATAGTAAAGCAGTCACGATCAGCGGTGCGCTGACTGCTGGTACAAACATCCATATGGCTAGGAGCGGTGAGATCGCAGCAGGGTTTGCAGCAGGTGTGACTGCCTCTGATGTGAGCGGTTATTTTACCTGTGACACGAGCGGTTATAGTGCCTATTACGACAGCACTGCGGGTAAGATTAAGTGGAAGTCGTCATCCGGAGGCGGGCATACTCACAGTTGGGAGTACCGCATAATTGCGGAGGATACGGTCAATGCTGTTTGCACGAATTGTCCGTATAGTGGCGATGGAGGTACGCTGAAAATTGAGATGAATCAGGACAGCTATGTCTACGATGGTGTTGCTCCGGTGGCAAGCCTTGTTACAGATACTTGGCGTGCGGGAGCTCTGAATGAGGATAACATCAATTATTACAAATGGAGCGACGGTAAATGGGTTCAGATGGATGAGAATTCTTTGAGATATGTCGGAAATTACAAGGCAACGTATGACATCGGCGATGCGACTATTTACACTGAATTTACTATTGGACCGGCACACATGGATGACCAAGTTACAAACGTTTCTTTAAATGCAGGCAGCGGTCAGTATGTGCGAATAATGTTAAGGGGTGATAATCAGGAGATGTCTGTGGTTGATGAGAACAACATTTTGGACGGCTCCCTGGTTATAATTCCGAACGGCACTCCGTATCTGAGACTGAAAACCACGGCTATAAAAGGTCAGACTGCAACGATCACGTTGCCAGTGGAGGACTCAAGATATAATGACTATAATATTATTATAAATGTTACAGTAGCCCACAACTATGTTGGGGGCACCGCATCCTGCAGTCAGATTACCGAAGAAGGTAAAACGCTGGCAGATGCGGGGCTTACGGGCACATTTACTGATGCCTGGGGACAAAAAGTGGAAGGCACTTTGCGTTGGATGCAGAATTATAGTGAGAGCTCTGTTGTTCTGGCGGATACGACTCAGGTTGAAAAGGATAAAAAATATTATTGGCGTTTTTATCCGGATGATAGCGAAAATTATCAAACACGCAGCGGCTCTTTTGTGCTTTATTCGGATGAACCCATGCACGTACACCGTTGGTCGACTGCGTGGAGTCATAACACTTGGTTCCATTGGCATGAATGTGAAAATGCTAACTGTTCTGTGACTACAGATAGTTCAAAGGATGGGTTTAATGGGCATTCTTATACATTGGAGATTGTTACAGAGGAGGCACTGAAGTCGGAAGCAACCTGCACAGAGGCAGCGGTTTATTATAAGAGCTGTGTGTGTGGCGTAATCAGTACAACCGAAACCTTTACAAGCGGCAGCGCATTGGAGCATGACTGGGCGTCTGCGTGGAGTAAGGACAGCAACGGACATTGGCATGAATGTCAGCGCTCCGGCTGTTCCGAAACTAAGGATTTTGCAGAACATACGATTGGCTTGGAGGCGACCTGTCAATCCACGGCTGTTTGTGCTATTTGTTCCGAGCCTTATGGGGACAAAAATATGAATAATCATACGGGCGAAATAGATGTACGCGGCAGAATAGAGCCTACCACCAGCACGGAAGGTTATACAGGTGATACATGGTGCCTTGGCTGTAATACCATGATTGCGAGCGGTACGACCATCCCGAAAAAAGAAAGCGGCAACGATCAGCCTTCAACAGGCGGCAATGAAAGCGGCAGCAACCAGCCTTCGACAGGCGGCAATGAAAGCGGCAGCAACCAGCCCTCGACAGGCGGTAATGAAAGCGGTAACAACCAGCCTTCATCGGGTGGTAGTGACGGCGGCAGCAACCAGCCTGCATCGGGCAGCAATGCCGGTAGCATTGATAGCAATACCACGTCCGCTCCGGGAACGGTTCCGGCATCCGGAAATAACGGTTCCACGGAGGAAACACCGGAAAGCCCGGCAGCAGAGGCAGAGATTCCTGTTTATGTGATCTATACCGTACAAAAGGGCGACAATCTCTATACGATCGCGAAAAAGTACGGCTGTACGGTTGCCGAGATCGTGGCAGCTAACAGTGACCTGATTAAAAAACCAAACCTGATTTATGTGGGCTGGCAGCTTCGGATCCCGCAGGAGGAGACAACGGGTGCGGATAACACAATAGGTACGAATGACACACCGGATACCGTTCTGTCGGATAACACGAAAACCGGTAGTTATGTTGTGGAGAGAGGAGACAATCTTTGGGCAATCTCCAGAAAATGCGGCTGCACGGTGAATGAGATCATTGCGCTGAATGAAGAACTGATCACCAATCCGAATCTGATCTTCCCCGGCTGGGAATTGAAGATCCCACAGAATTAGAGTCTGGATCATAGAAAAAGAGAGCTATAGAAAAAAGAAAAAAACATATTTACGCTCAGGCAGCTTCCGGTCATAGTGATCGGAGGCTGTCTGGGCTGTTTTTAATGATGATATAGCATATGTAGAGGGCTTTATTTGGTATGGGAGAGCCGAAACTGCTTAGGCGTGGTTCCGGTTATTTTTTTAAAGGTTTTGATCAGATGACTGCAATCCGAGAAACCGGTATCCTGACTGATGTAGGACAGGTCAAAGCTGGTAAAGAGCAGATAGTCCTTCACCTTGGAGATCCTGATAAATTCAATATAATCCTTGCAGGACTGACCGTAGAGTTGTTTGAAGCTGGAGGCAAAATAGGAATAGCTCATGCCGCAGCGGTCTGCCAGATCTTTTACCATTAACGGTTCATTGGAGTGCGCATCGATATATTCCACGATCGTATACATGGAGTCGATATCGGGAGAGGAGACAGAGACTTTGTCCGTATCAAAGCCATTCTCCCTCCAGATGCGAAGAATCTCTACTAAGAGCGAGGACACAATGGACTGGAAGCGGATATCATAGCCGTAGTCCTTATTGGAGATCTCGCGTATGCAGGTATGAAATTCCTCGGCAACCGGGTAGTTGTATAACCGGTTTGCCGGAAAATAGATTGGAGCAGCTTCGTCCTTGACAGCGTTTTTGAAGATACTGCCCAGATGGGGCGTATAACTGCTGTTGATATGAAGATTATTGATATCAAATTTTAATACACAATAGACAAGCTGATCCTGGGAAGAATAAATGGAATGCACGGACTGTGGATGAAACAGGATCATGTCACCGGGACGCACAAGGTATTCCGTACCGTCACAGGAGATCAGACCGGTGCCCGATTCCATATAGATCAGCTCCATAAAATAATGCCAGTGCGCCTTGATCGGAAAACAATCGTGACTGGTATCATACCAAAATGCTTCGTATGGTGAATGCAGCGTATCCTGCTGTTCCATCAGTATATTCACGGCGCACCTCCTATGTCGGATTCTGCAGGGATATCCCTGCAGTGCAGCGGATTTCTGTATCAGAAGAGTGCTGCTCATTTCAGTATAACTGATTTTCCACGAAAGCACAATCAGAGACCTGTAAAAGAATCTGTAAAAAGACCTGTAAAAGCGACCTGCAAAAGAGCCTATAAAAGAGCCATGACACAGGATGCGTTAAATAAAGCATGTACGCAGCATGTCCGCAAAATCCATAATATATGCACCCATGTTGTCTTTTTTCCAAAAGGCGCAGTAGATTTTTTTGACAGCGTTTTCGTTTCGGGTAAGAGGAATCCGGCATACGGCATACGGTGGTGTCATACCATGTCTGTTCTCTGATGACATCCACGGGCATATAGCCCTGCCCGGTTACCGCTTTATGCCGTGCTTCCTGCATGGTATCGGCAAAAAGATATTCGCCTTTCAGTCCGATCACGGTTTCGTAATATTCCTGTTCTTCCTGTTGACCGGATCGGTTAATGACCAGAATGCAGGGTGTGTTTTTCAGATCCGAGATTTCTAAGGCGGGCAATCTGGAGAGCGGATTTTTTGCTGACAGCTCGATATAGAGTCTGCTCTCTGCAAGAACCATGTTGTTGTATGCGTCCGAGAAGGCGCGCCTCTGATCATTCAATGCCAGACGGAGGAAGCACAATGGGAATTAAGAGAAAATGCACGGTGCGGATGCTGCCGGAGCAGAAGCGGCAGTAACTGACTGGGCGAAGAAAAATACAAGATAGGAGCGAAGGACGATGAGCAAAAAAGAGGTCATGCTCGTAACAGGCGCAGGGCAGATCAGTATGGCGATTGCAAGAAGAATGGGCTATGGCAGGAAGATCGTCATGGGTGATAAAAAAAATAGAAAATGCCAGAGCAATCGTTGAGATCATGAACAATGCAGGATATGCTGTGAACTGTAGATGTCAGATATCCTCGCAAATATTTATGCGAAAATTACCCATCAGAATATCTTCATCTGGCTATTACTGAAAAATTATAGAAACAGCTCGAAGAACTTGAGGAAGAATATTATGAAATGTTAGACCGGCTTATGGAACAGATGGCGAAGGGGGAAGGATTAACTGAACATATGAAATCTACAGACCAGCCTGGATGGATACGGAAGATGAATAACATTCAGAGCAGGGCAGAAGAAATTGTAATTCGTGAGTTGATATATACAAATTAAAAATACAGCAGGAAGTCTATATATACAGATTTCCTGCTGTTGTATTATATAGGCGTTTAGATACTGTCTAAACAAGTGACATATTAGTCTTTCAGTTCTCGTTCTATCTCTTCAATAGTAGGCATGGAACTTTTATAGTCATCAGGAATAAGATTATTAAGTTCATATTCGGAAATTCCAACAGGAACATTCACCGCACTGGTAGCATATTGAGCCAGAACATTATCTTTTGTTTTGCATATGAGTAAGCCGATTGTAGGATTATCGTTATCTGCACGTAGTATTCCATCTGTTGCTGCAATGTAAGTTCCTAATTGCCCCATATCTCCGGGATCAAATGCCCTTGTCTTGATTTCAATTACAACATAACAGTGTTTTTGTATGTTGTAGAACAGCATATCAATAAATTGTTCAGTATCTCCGACAACAAGCCGGTATTCTCTACCGACAAATGCAAACCCACGACCTAGTTCAAGAAGAAATTTCTGGATATTATCCATGAGTGCATCTTTCAATTCTTTTTCATCATACCCTTCTCTAAGAGTTAGAAAATCAAAATTATATGGGTCTTTTGTGATTTCTCTGGCAAGATTGCTGCCAATATCAGGAAGCAGCTTTTCAAAATTTGTAATAGCTTTGCCTTCTCTCTCATACAAGTTTGTATCGAGAAAGTTTAAAAGGACGGCTCTTGACCAGTTGTCTTCATATGTCTTTTTAACAAAAAACAAAGCCTTATCCAAATTACCCTTACATTTATTGATTATCTGAATATGATGTCCCCACGGAATCATAAAAATACAATCATCAACAGCTTGTTGACATATTCGTGTTTCTGAATCGTCAACAACTTGTTGACGATTTGAATTGTTGTATAAATCGTAATAATATTTCATATATTTTAAATTAGTTACAGAAAATGATTTTACATCAGGTAGTGCATCCTGCAAATCAAGACTAAGATTTTTGAAAAAAGATTTTCCGTATTTGATTTCACTGTAATTCTCTGATATATCATGCCCAATAGACCAGTAAAATAACAGCATTTCTCTATTAACTTTTGTCGCAGCTTTTATCTGGCTGTTGCGGAATCTTAAAGAAACTTCTTTAATCCACTTTGAATATTCTGTATTAGTTTTAATGATTTCACTCATTGCGTGCAAACCTCCTGAACATTATAAAAAACGATTTTATTCATCAGTATTATTCTTTTTAACTCTTGTCTTATACACATTATATTGATTTTTACATTTCGGAGAGCAGAACTCATTTCCCTTTTGGCTTGCGATAAATGCTTTACCACAGTGCTTACACAATTTCATTTCACAGCTTTCATCAGTCAGCATAAAAGAAAAGCACATCTGTATCATAACAAGCAACGAATGGAAATCCCATACTATAACAGGTGAATCTTTTTCCAATGCTATATGATATGTCGGAGATATACCGCCAAATGCCGACATTCTCAACCCATTTCTGGCTGCCATCGTTACGTGCAGGACTGTCAAAGTAAGTATTAACACCGGGATAGGTCTGGTCAAGGATGCCAATAAGGTTATTCTTCATAGCCATCTTATGCTTCATATAAAAATTAAACTGACGGTTCGTTGTTTTGAGTTGATTGCGTAGTTCATCCATAACACTATACTGTTTAAGATTTTGCCATTTGTCAAGAGCATATCGGGCAATCTTAACGGCATCAGCTTTATCAGATTTAACTTTACAAGAGAATCATTATCAAAGTCTTTGATAAGTTTCGGGTTAATGGCACTGACGAAAAGGTTAGCCTCTGAAAGCTGATGGGCAAAGATCACTTCATAAACTTAGTTCTATTCAATGACAGGTATCAAAAAGTATTGAATTTATTGAAAAAACACTTGATTATATGGAGAGGAAATCGAGAACATGAACGTATTTGACTTTGCGCTTGATGAGGATGATATGAGCCGGATCGCGCAGATGGATACGGCGACAAGTGCATTCTTCTCCCATTAGGATCCTGCCATGATAGAGGGGTTTGTAAAAATGGTGGAAGAACGTAAATCACAGCACGACAGCAGCAAAGAAAAGAAAAATTGGTAGGAAAAAGAATGGATTACAGTGCCCGAGTTGGTTGTTTTTGTGAAATATATACTTCGCATTCTGCTCGCATTCTGCTATGAATTTTCGTTGAAATTATTTCAAAACGTGATATAATGGAAACGGAAAAATAAATAAAAAAGCGATTGTATTATTTCGATAGGTGCTTATATGAACAGGTCATATATAGAATTTGTGTGTGAGTTGATGACAAAGCAGGAAACGGGAAAACCGATCTATGTGAATGAAATCAGTAATTGTGTAGCTGAGATATATAATATACCGTTAAAGAAAGCAGCAGGAGCGGTATCAGTGGCCTGTAAGCGTATCATGGATGGGAAATTGCTGCCTGAACTAAGATTTTATCAGAAAGGAATTTATTATCGTGTGACAGAAACTCCATTTGGCGAGACTGGTATAGATAAGGAACAGCTTATAGAAGATAAGTATTTGAAGAACAATAACGGATATGAAACGGGGTTGGTTGTATTACACAGACTAGGACTTACCACACAGATACCAAACGAAAGAATTCTTGCAACAAATAAAGCAGGAGATTGTGCAAGATTGGATAAGAAATTGGGGATTGTGGTACGTCCGCCCAAAATTGAAGTTAATGCGGATAATAAACAGTATTTAAAAATGTTGGATGTATTAGATATTCTGGATGATGCACCTGTTGACGCAGAACATCCTTATATAATTATTGGCGAGTGTATTGAGCGGTTAGGTCTGGAATATGCCAGACTGCTTGCATATGCAAATAATTATTATAACAGGAACACAGTTTTACAGATAGCGCATGTGGCAGGAGAACGATTAACTTAGAACTTTGAAGCATATCATTCAAAAAACTGGGTCACGCAGTTTGATTAACATTCCTGAATGAGTACGCAAAATACATATTTCGTTCCCTGTATTACCATGTCTTTGTGTGGATGTATTTGATGGAACGAATGAGGTCAGACCGGGTGACGAGGCACTTAATTTTGCAGCGCATGAGAACTGCCAATAACAGGACGTATCTGACTGCGGAAGGTGACAGGTATTATAAAGAGGATTCATGGTACGAATTTGACATGTAACCGGAAAAAATAACGGTTAGAGGAGAAAGCCGCATATGGATATACAAGAAAATATGGTTGCAATAGATAAGAAGGAACTTGGCAGGTTGAAGAAAGCAAAGAGAATCCGAAGAATTTTCCACTTTCCAATGCTTTGGGTGGTGCTGATCATTTATTCTTTGGTGGGAATTTCGTTCATTTTATATGGTATTTTTTTAATGCCGGATTGCTGGTTCAAAAAATATATTATTGAGAATCCGGCGGTGGGCGCAACACTTTATCTTGTCATAGGCGTTCTCATTACACTCTTATATGTTGCGATTCTTAATAAGGCATCCTCTATGGAGAAGAAATTTGGTGAATATCTGTGTTCCATAGATATATCTTCAGATGCGGTATTGTTGATAGGGGAAAAATATGGCTTTGATGGAGCCTTTGAGGTGGCATTTCAGAAGAGATTAAGGGAACTTGGAATATCGGAAATTCCGCGTAAATGTACGGATGGAAGAGAAATCCTCAGGCTGCCGACAAAAGAAGATTTGGAAGTCAGCCACAAACAAGATAAGTTAATTGAATATATTTTGGAAATACAGAGTATGGCACAGTCGGCGCTTTTTTATGTGAAAGACGAGTATGACAGAGAAAGATTTGAGCGTTTAAGGGACATTTCAGCAGAGATGATGGCGCTTAAAACAGAACTTCCTTTAGAAACTGTGAAGACTCTTTTTTGCTCAGATTATGGTTATCAGACACCAAAGGTTGATACCAGAGCCGCGATATTTCAGGATGATAAGATTCTACTGGTTCATGAAAAGAACGGAACGTGGTCCATGCCCGGCGGCTGGTGCGAATATAACATGTCACCGGTAGAGAACACAATTAAAGAAACCAAAGAAGAAGCAGGTAAAGATATTCAGGTAAAATCTGTTATTTCCGTGCAGAACAGGGATAATCATAATGTTCCGCCCTATGCTTATGCGATTGTTAAAATTTTCTATTTGTGCGAAGAAACAGGCGGTAATTTTGAGAAAAATCATGAAACTACTGAAATCGCATACTTTGCAGAAAATGAATTACCGGACATGGCACCGGAAAAATGCAACGAAGAACAGGTGCATATGTGTTTTGAAGCATATCATTCAAAAAACTGGGTCACGCAGTTTGATTAACATTCCTGAATGAGTACGCAAAATACATATTTCACTCTATATTACCATGGATCACTCTGATGTTCCGTTTGTTGTGTGTTATAATGTGCTATATTATTCATATTCCGTCAGGGAGCCGATCCGTTATACGCATCAAAATGACGGATCCGGAACAGAGAAAAATCAGTAGGAACTTAGGGGGGATATCATGATCAGGCTGGTTGCATTACCGTGTCTTTGTGTTGACATATTTGACGGAACGGGTGAGGTCAGACCGGGTGGCGAGGCACTTAATTTTGCAGCGCATGCCTCTGCGTTTGACGGTCTGGAGGTTATTCTTCTGGGTGCAGTGGGCGCGGATCCTTACGCGGACTGTATCAGGGAATCCATTGCGGACAAGAGGATTAACACAAGTCATATAAGAATAGAACAGGGTATGAGAACTGCCAATAACAGAACCTATCTGACTGCGGAAGGAGACAGGTATTATAAAGAGGATTCCTGGGATGGCGATATTGTCGATAAAATGCTGCTGAATCAGGAGGAACTTAATATCATTGCCCATGCGGATGCTGTTTTTGTCCATTTTCAGGCAGGGTGCTTCCGTCAGATCGTGGATGCAAAAAAGAAATACAACTTCCGGCTGGCAGTGGATTTTGACACATACAGGGATTTTGCGGATATGAAAAAGTATGCGCCTTATGTCGACTATTTTATGATAAGCGGGGAAGAAGGCTTATTACATCATTTTGAAAAATTCTCAGAGAAATATGACGGACTGTTCAATATGTCTCTGGCTGAAAAAGGCAGTGTCACTTATTACAGGGGAAAGAACTACCGGGTATCTGCCTGCAAGACAGAGCGTGTGATCGATACGACGGGATGCGGAGACAGCTATCATGCCGGGTTTGTATGTTCACACCTGATCCATGGGGATATTATGGAAGCAATGAAGAAGGGTTCGGAGCTGGCAGCGGAAACATTAGGACATTACGGTGGATTTTAGCAATCCGTTTCTGAAATACGGTTATTCGGAATGACAGGCAGAAAACACAGGGAAAATGTTTATGGAAAAATCAGAGAATGTAAAAGAGATCGAACACTATAAGTTTTTTCAAAATCGGGAATGTGAGTATTTTCCGTGCCATGTAGTAAAAAATGAGGACGAATTTAACTGCCTGTTCTGTTACTGCCCGTTGTATCTGCAGGAAGACTGCATGGGCAGACCGGACTATATCCTGAATGCACTGGGACAGAGAATCAAGGATTGCAGCGGATGTACAATCGTGCACCGTCCGGAGATGTATGAAAAGGTTCTGGCACATCTGGTGAGAAAAGAGGATGTGGTATCGGTAAACATATGGGATCTGCAGGAAGCAACCATGAACAGGATAGCGGAGATTGCTTCCTTTGATAAGATGGACGAGGAAGCCCGTCAGCTTCAGAAAAACACGGCAGCCACCTGCCTGGAGCGCATCATGGAAAGCTGTGGGGAATCCTGTCGTGTAAATGTCCTGCTGCAGCCGTTTGCAGCAGAATGTGCAAAGGATGGATATTTTATGTTTGGTAAAGAGCGGGTCCGTTGTACAGTTTTGGATAAAATAGACAGGCAGCAGGTTACGCAGGGGTATCTCTACGCATTTCATGCACCGGTGCTGGCGATAGAAGAAGCGGATTCTCTTCTGGAGCAATATTATAGGGAGACATTTCAGATCGCCTGTATGGATGTACTGCGGGACTGGGTACAGAAATATCTGGAGCGGAGGCATAGTGTAAAAACGAGGCAGTTCTGCAGTCCGTCCTTTGGACCGGGATATTACGGAATGGAGCTTGAGGCAGCCGAACAGATCTTGGGGCTTATGAATGCGGGCCGGGCAGGGATCACATGGCAGGACGGGCATATGCAGCCCATGATGAGTCTTGTGGGGATCTACCTGATCAGCAGGCAGGATACATTACCGGTATGTAAGGACTGTGTGAGCTGTAGGGGAAGCCGGAGCGGATGTGAATTTTGCAGATAGCATCTATGGAAAAATGATCCGGGCGCTGTTATAATAAGAACAAAAACAGAAGAAAGGTGAAAATCATGGAAGTTATTGAATGTTTATTGAGTAGAAGAAGCGTAAAGAAATATAAAACGGATCAGGTTCCGAATGATGTTCTGGATCAGATCTTAAAGTGCGGGACTTATGCGGCAAACGGCAGGGGCGCGCAGTCAGCCAAGATGGTGGTTATCCGGGACAGGGAGACCATTGATGCACTTGAAAAGATGAATGCGGATATTATGGGAGCATCCGGAGCACATCCTTTCTACGGGGCACCGACCGTGATCCTGGTGCTTGCGGACAAGACCAAGCCGACCTATGTGGAGGATGGCAGTCTGGTCATGGGCAACCTGATGACGGCAGCATGGGGACTCGGCGTACATTCCTGCTGGATCCACAGGGCAAAGGAAGAAATGGAGAGCGAAGCTGGAAAGGCATTGCTTGCAAAGTGGGGGATCGGTGAGGAATATGCCGGCATCGGACACTGCATTTTAGGCTATGCGGACGGACCGCTTCCGCAGGCAAAACCAAGAAAAGATGATTTCATAGTCAGAGTCTGAATTATTGGACTTATAATAGTGTATCCTGTTTTCAGAAGCGAGGAAATGACCGGAAACGGCAGTAGAAGAAAGCAGGTACATGAGTATGAAAGGATATCTTGTAAGAGAAGGTTATATGGGACTGGTAGGAAGCCGCTACATATTATTCGCAAGCGAAGATGACTACCGGGAATATATGGAGGATTAAATCAGCCGGCAACTGATAAATGGCATGGCTGAATAGGTAATAAAGGATGATTTAGATCAGGAGCAGCGGATGCTCGGAAAGAGGGGTTGAATGAGCCGATATACATTGGAAAACGATAAGATCAGAATTGGAGTGGAATCCTTTGGCGCAGAACTGAAATCATTGCAGGATAAGGCGACCGGCAGGGAATATATGTGGAATGCAGATCCGGCATTCTGGAAGAGAACATCACCGATCCTGTTTCCGCTTGTCGGAAGCCTGCAGGGAAAAGCATATCGTTATCAGGATAAGGAATATCCGATGTCCCAGCACGGATTTGCGAGGGACAGGGAATTCACTCTTATAAAAAAGGAGTCAGCGGAGATCTGGTTTGAACTGACTGAGGATGAAAAAACATGGGAGATCTATCCGTTTGCGTTCAAATTGCGGATCGGATATGTGTTAGTGGACAGAAAGGTCGAGGTGCACTGGCAGGTGGAGAATACAGATCTGCATACCCTGTATTTTTCTATCGGCGGACATCCGGCATTTATGTGTCCGATTAAGGAAGGTACGGTACAGACGGATTATGCGATCCGGTTTGATACACAGGATGAGATCACCAGTACCATGATCGGCAGGGATGGACTGGCTTCCGACCGGAAAAAGAAATATTTGCTGGATGAGGGCGTTCTGGCTGTGACAGAAGATCTTTTTGATGAAGATGCCCTGATCGTGGAACATGATCAGGCACATGAGGTTGCGTTGCTTGATCCGGAGAAAAAACCGTATCTGACCGTCCGGTTCGAAGCTCCGTTATTCGGAATCTGGTCACCGCCAAAGAAAAATGCACCGTTTATCTGTATTGAACCGTGGTACGGAAGATGTGATGGAGAGAATTTCCATGGAACATTGGAAAAGCGGGAATGGGGTAATCAGTTAGAACCCGGCAAATTGTTCCGGACAAAGTATGAGATCGAGATTTGATTGATAACAGAAGAAATATAAAAAAGATTCTCCCGAAGGACTCCTGTGAGTTTTTCGGGAGAATCTTTTTGGTATCGGAAAAGTGCAGCTGCTTTTCCGGTCGTGATAGATTTATTCGGAACGCAGTGCGATGACCGGATCCTTCTTGGAGGCGATCCTTGACGGAATCAGACCGGCAATGGTTGTTAATAACATACTGATCAGAATCAGTATGACAGCACCTGATACAGGAAGTCTGGCAACATTATTGATCCCGGACAGGTTTGCAATGATCAGGTTGATCGGAATATCCAGAATAACGGTAACGAGAATACCGATCAGCCCGGAGGTGAATCCGACGATCAGGGTCTCGGCATTGAATACACGGGAGATATCCTTCTTGGATGCACCGATGCTGCGGAGGATACCGATCTCCTTGGTACGCTCCAATACAGAGATATAGGTGATAATGCCAATCATAATGGAGGAAACCACAAGGGAGATTCCGACAAATGCGATCAGAATATAGGAGATCGCATTGATGATCGTGCTGACGGAGGACATTAATAATCCGACATAGTCCGTATAAGTAAGCGTCTTGTCATCTTCCCCGGCAGCGATCTGCTTGTCATTGTATTCTTCGATGATGCGTGTGATCTCATCCTTGTCCTCAAAGGTGGAAGCATACAAGTTGATCCCTGACGGCGCTTCCGGATCAACGACGCCTAAAAGTGCAAGATTTCCGTCATAGGTTGCGGTTGTGGACTGCTGCCCCATGATATTTGCAAACATGGTAAGGATCTCATCCTCACTCATGACTGAGAAATACTGTGCCATGGTCATCTGGTCTTCTTCCGGAAGAGTAGCAACGTAGGCATTGACATCATCCATAGTGTAGGTCGGGACTTCCGTGTCCTCTGTAGGGAAAGCAAGTCCCGTGAAAATATCTGTATCCGGATGTTCCTCCTGATAGGCAACGACCTCGGAGCGGTTCACCTGATCGATCACATAATCGGTCAGGGCGGAGGTATAGCCGACGGAACCGCTGACACTGCCGTTGACGCTGTTTTCAGCAGGACGCAGGATTCCGACAATTTTTAAGGAAACACCGTTATCAACAACGGTCTTCAGGGTGTCACTGGTACGGCTTAAGTCCGTCCAGATCCCGGTCTGAGCATCATACTGGTAATAATCTGTGGGTAATACCAGTTGAAAGGTGGTATTTAAAACCTCATCATAGGAGAAGCTGACCTGCGTGGTCTCAAAGGACTCCCCCTTTGTCAATGAGGACATGATCTGTGACAGCTCGTCCTGATCCTTGAGGTTCAGGGCATATAACACATAATCACTGACCTGATTATTCTGGTCAACGATGAGCACAAGCTCATCGTAGTTTTCCGGCAGATGTCCGGCAACGACATCATATTGGGAGTCTAACATGGTGCGGTTCCCAAGAAGCTGCTGGAACACCTGTGAGTTGGAACTGTAAGAGCTGCTCATGGTGGAGCCGATGGAGTTGGAATAAGAAACGCCCATCATATCTTCCATGAGGTGGGATGGGTTCACCTGAACGATCCCGTTATCCGTATCGGCAGAATACAGGTTGATATCAATATCATACAGATACTGGATGTCGCTGAGATACTGATGGATCTCGCTGCTGTCGTCCTGCAGGTAATCTCTGAAAGCCTTCAGGTCGTTGCGCTGGAGCTGGGACAGGACGGAGCTCATCATATCCGTCATCACATCATTGGAGTAGATGCGGTCCGGCTCATAGGATGCGATTTCTTCCTCATCCACGTTCTTTCCCATCATGGAGCTGATCATGCTGGAGTAATCAACGGCTTCGGATTCCAGTGTGATCGGATAGGAGGACAGCGTGTCCTCCTGCACATGATCGATATAAGCCTGAAGCCCGTGGGACAGGGACAGGATCAGTGCGATACCGATAATACCGATGCTTCCTGCAAATGCGGTGAGGAATGTTCTTGCTTTTTTAGTCATCAGATTGTTGGTACTTAAGGAGAGGGCGGTAAAGAAAGACATCGAGGTTTTCTTCTTTTTTCCCTTATTGGTTACTTTTGTCTCACCCGCTGCAACCGCTTTCTTCTGATTCTCTGTCTGAATGATATATTCTCCCTCTGAAAAAGGATTGGAATCATCAATCACACGACCGTCGAGCAGACGGATGATACGGGTGGAATAAGCTTTTGCAAGATCCGGATTATGTGTGACCATGATGATCAGACGGTCATTCGAGATCTCCTTTAAGAGTTCCATGATCTGGATACTGGTATTGGTGTCCAGTGCGCCTGTCGGCTCGTCCGCAAGAAGAATCTCAGGGTCATTTACCAGTGCTCTTGCGATGGCAACACGCTGCATCTGACCGCCGGACATCTGATTTGGCTTTTTATGAAGCTGGTCACCGAGCCCTACTTTTTCCAGAGCCTGCTTTGCACGCGCGCGGCGTTCGGATTTGGAGACACCGGACAGTGTCAGCGCCAGCTCGACATTGGATAAAACGCTCTGATGTGGGATCAGATTATAGTTTTGGAATACGAATCCGATGGAATGGTTCCGGTAGGTGTCCCAGTCTCTGTTCTTGAATTCTTTTGTAGATGTACCGGCTACCATCAGGTCTCCGCTTGTGTAGCGGTCAAGCCCTCCGATGATATTGAGCAGCGTTGTTTTGCCGCAGCCGGAAGGACCGAGAATGGATACAAATTCACTTTTTCTGAAGTTCAGGCTGATGCCCTTTAAGGCTTCCACGCTGGTATCACCGGCGACATAGGTTTTGGTAATATTTTTGAGTGATAGCATAATGCCTCCTAACAGGTTTGTCTTTTAGATCCTATGTTTTTTATACAATCATATCTTTTCATGTATTTTAGTGGGAAAAGGAAGCAGATGCAAGGGAAGCGGGCATTTGTTTTGAAAGATTTAAGAATTTTTACAATTTAAGAATTTTCCGGGCGCGCATTGCAATTCCACTGTGCAGATAGTATAATGGCGATGGCACTTTTTGTCATTTTGTAAAAGGGAGAAAAAAATGAGAAAATGGAAAGTACTTTTAGTAACAGTCGGCATCTGTACAGCAATTGCCGGTTGCGGCAGTCAACAGGGGAAAAACAGTGATGCCGTAAACGGACAGGGAAGCACTGCTGTAGGGAAGGAGAATGGACCACAGCCTGTTTTAAGTATAAGCTGCACATGGCCAGCTTCAGAAAAGGATCTGTGTCTGACAGTGGATGGATATGCAGTGGACGGAACAGGTATTTTTTCCAGAAATAATGCAGAGAGCACAACAGTTGTAGATAATACGGGGAATCCGATCGTAAGTGAGAGTATGTATGACAACGATTCGCAGAGAACGGTTGTGGTGGAAATTTATGACGAAGGCAATTACACGCTGAAGCTTGGAGACGAAGAAGGGTTCAAGCGTGGAGAACAGAACCTGCCGGATGAGGTCGAGATCACGGCAGCATTGTCCGGCGGGATGAATGTACAGTATGTACCATCCAATCTGCTGATGCAGGATGATGATGGATATTGGTACTATGGCCTGGAGATTTCAGAAGGGCAGATCATAGAAGAATAGTGCAGCATAATACCCAAAAACAAGGAGGAACAATTGTGAAAGCAGTATCATTGGAGAAAGAGTTGGCCGGAAATGCATATCCGGGAAGAGGAATCGTACTTGGAAAATCTGCAGACGGTGAATATGCGGTAGCAGCATACTTTATCATGGGCAGAAGTGAAAACAGCAGAAACCGTGTCTTTGTAGAGGATGGAAAAGGAATCCGTACACAGGCATTTGATCCCTCCAAGCTGACTGATCCCAGTCTGATCATTTACGCACCGGTCAGAGTGCTTGGCGACAAAACAATCGTGACAAACGGAGATCAGACGGATACGATCTATGAACTGATGGACAAGCAGATGACATTTGAACAGTCCCTGCGCACCAGAGAATTTGAGCCGGATGCACCTAATTATACCCCGCGTATTTCCGGTATCATGCATGTCCATGACGGAAGCTACAATTATGCAATGTCCATTTTAAAGAGCAATCACGGCGATCCTTCCTCCTGTAACAGATATACTTTTGCATATGAAAATCCGAAAGCCGGAGAGGCACATTTCATTCATACTTATCAGAATGACGGTAATCCGCTTCCAAGCTTTGAAGGAGAACCGGTACTGGTAGAACTGACCGGTACGATTGATGAGCTTACAGAGCGTATCTGGAAAAATCTGAATGAGGAAAACAAAGTTTCACTCTTTGTAAGATATATTAAGATTGCGGACGGTACCTGGGAGTCACGCATCGTAAATAAGAATCAATAATGCAGAATCATATACAAGGAGAATAACAGATATGAATGAACTGGAACTGAAATATGGATGTAACCCGAACCAGAAACCGAGCCGTATTTTTATGGAAGACGGCAGTGATCTTCCAATCAGGGTATTAAACGGGAAACCGGGATATATCAATTTCCTGGATGCGTTTAACGGATGGCAGCTCGTAAAAGAATTAAAGCAGGCAACCGGACTTCCGGCAGCAACCTCTTTTAAGCATGTATCTCCTGCAGGTGCTGCAGTCGGTCTTCCGCTTAACGATGTGGAAAAACAGATCTACTGGGTGGACGACAGCATCGAGATGACACCGCTTGCAAATGCATATGCAAGAGCCAGAGGTGCTGACAGAATGTCATCCTTTGGTGATTTTATTTCCCTTTCGGATGTTTGTGATAAGGCAACGGCACTTCTGATTAAAAAAGAAGTTTCCGATGGTGTAATTGCACCGGGCTATGAGCCGGAAGCACTGGAGATCTTAAAGGCGAAGAAAAAAGGCGGATACAACGTGATTGAGATTGATCCTTCCTATGTTCCTGCACCGATCGAACATAAACAGGTATATGGTATCACATTTGAGCAGGGAAGAAATGAACTGAAGATTGATCGTGACTTCCTGGGCAATATCGTAACCGAGAATAAAGAGATTCCGGACAGTGCCAAGATTGATCTGATCATCGCGCTGATCACGTTAAAGTATACGCAGTCCAATTCCGTATGTTATGCAAAGGGCGGACAGGCAATTGGCATCGGCGCAGGACAGCAGTCCAGAATTCATTGTACCAGACTGGCAGGATCAAAGGCAGATAACTGGTTCTTAAGACAGAATCCGAAGGTGCTCGGACTGTCCTTTGTTGATCATATCGGCAGGGCAGACAGAGATAATTCTATCGATCTGTATATCGGCGATGAATATGAAGATATTCTTGCAGAAGGCACATGGCAGAAATTCTTCAAGGTAAAGCCGGAAGTATTTACAAAAGAAGAAAAGAGAGCATGGCTTGATCAGATGTCCGATGTAGCACTCGGATCTGATGCATTCTTCCCGTTTGGGGATAATATTGAAAGAGCACATAAGAGCGGTGTAAAATATGTGGCACAGCCGGGTGGCTCCATCCGTGATGACAATGTCATTGACACCTGCAACAAATATCATATGGCAATGTGCTTTACCGGAATCCGCCTGTTCCATCATTGATCAGGAAATCAAATTGTTGTATTGTAATGGAACCATATGCCGGTGCGGTGTATGGTTCCACCTTTATGCGTCAGAGCGTTTTCAGAAAGAAGATATTTCATGGAAAAAACCAAACTATCCGGTTTGATCAGGAATTTGCTGTCTTACAATTTCAGAACATTGTTTCTGTTTGAAGTGTTTTATAAGATGTTTGCGTATGGTCTGTTTACCCCGCTGTTTTTGTGGATGACGGAAACATCGATCAGTCTGGCAGGACTTCATTATCTGTCGGCGGCAACTGTGATAAAATGGCTGAAGTCACCATACACATGGATCATGATTATCGTTGCCATTATCTTACTGAGTGCATATGTTCTGATCGATATGGCAGCAGTGATGATCTGTATGGATTGTTCAAAACGAAAAGAATATGTGTCGGGAATTACGCTGCTGTGGGAGAGTATCAAGAGCGTTGTACGCCTGTTTCACTGGAAAAATGCACTTATGATGCTCTATCTGTTGGCAATGTTTCCGATCCTGAGTGTCTCATTTCTGACAGGATATTCGACCAGTATCAATCTGCCGGCTTTTATCGGAGATGAAATTACGAAGATTTTAAGAGAGTACTGGGTGATATTGTTAGGACTCTGTGTGCTGTTAATCGTAATTTTTCGATACATTTATGCTGCATTTTATTATGTTTTGGAAAAAAAGAATTTTACCGGGGCATGCATGGCAAGCCATTATCTGATCTATGGCGCTTATTTCAGGGATCTGCTCAGACTGTTTTTATGGCAGATTGCATGCTATCTGGTCTATTCCGTGACAATTGCGCTGCTGATCCTGCTGGTCATCGGGGTTTCGTCGTTGTTTGGCTGGGTACAGTTTGTGCATGCCATCATGATTTCGGTTATTGAAGCAATGATCGGAGCGGTTCAAGTGTTATTTTCCTGCCTTGTGATACCGTTGTCGACGATTTGTCTAAGCTGGATGTTCTATCAGAACAAAGAAATTATCGGAGAGCCTGTTGCCCAGGTGACTTATAAGGCCAGAATCCATGAGCCTGATAAGCGGAAAAAACGGATCATTATGGCAGTAAGCTGTCTGGTATTAATCGTGGTAAATCTGAATAATATTCATCGTCTGGCAGATGGTGGCTTACGCAGCTCGGCGGAGCTTGCGCATGAGACGCAGGTGACAGCGCATAGAGGCGCTTCTGCAGAATATCCGGAAAATACACTGCCTGCTTTTGAGGCTGCTGCGGATTACGGAGCGGACTGGATCGAACTGGATGTACAGCAGACGTCTGATGGCGTATTGATTGTTATGCATGATACGAATCTATACAGGACAGCGGGGCTTGATAAGAATGTCTGGGATGTTACCTACGAAGAAATCAGGGAGCTGGATGTGGGATCACATAAGGGTGCGGAATTTGCGGATGTCCGCATCTGTACACTGGCGGAAGTTCTGGAGGCATTAAAAGGGAAAGCCAATCTGAATATAGAGTTAAAACCGACAGGGCATGAAGAACATTTTGTTGAACAGGTGATAGATCTGATCAATGAATACGATATGGCGGATGAATGTATGGTGGCAAGTATGTCATACCGGGTACTTACGGATGCCAAGGCATATGACAGCAATATCCGGACCATCTATGTCATGAAGAGTGCCTACGGTTATTTCGCAGATCTGGAAAATGTGGATGTGTTCAGCGTAAAACACAGTTATATCACAGAGCATATTGTACAAAGTGTCCATCTGCAGGGAAAGCAGATTCTTGCATGGACAGTCAATTCCAAAAAGACCATGGAGCGGATGATCAATATGGGTGTGGATAATCTGATTACGGATAAACCGCTTACGGCAAGACAAAAAGTATTTGAAATGGCAAACAGTACTGTTATCAACAAATATATTGATATGTTACTGACACTGTTTCATCAGAAATGAGGGGGGTATGGTGTAATGGCACGTTATATCAGAGAAGAGTACATTAATAAGCCACAGGAATTTGTAGATTTTATTATGCAGGATTTCCTGAAAAAACAAAAATTTGAACCAAACAATCTGGATGGAGAGCAAATCTGGCAGGACGGAGTCGGTATGCTGTCCATGCCACGTTTTTTCAAATATTATTACATGAACGGTGTGATTCATCTGGAGGCATGGACAAGGACCGCGCTTTTTGCGGGAATCTATTGCAAAAAGGAAAATGACCTTACGGGCTTCTATGGTTCCGTACCAAAAAAAGCATACAGAAATGACATAGAGAATCTGATCCAGGTATTATACCAGCCGCTGCCAAGTGACCAGTCCTACATGCAGAATCCTTATTACCAGCCGCAGATGCAGGCAGGAATGCAGCCGGGGATGAATGGACAGGGCCAGGTAATGATGGGACAGAATGTGTATGGTCAGCCGCAGATGCAGACAGGAATGAATGGACAGGGTCAGGTAATGACGGGGCAGAATGTATATGGTCAGCCGCAGATGCAACCGGGAATGAATGGACCGATCATGGTGAAGGGGGTGGATAATAAGAATCTTGCAGTGGCAGGATTTGTGTTTTCGCTGATAGCGATTCCATTATGTTTCTTAAATGGATTTTTGGGTCTGGTCTGGGCATGCATTGGAATGGCATATTCCCATAAAAGTCTCGATTCCTCAAAAAAAGGTCTGGCAACAGCCGGATGGATCCTTGGAATCATTGCACTAGTAATAGCGGTTATGTGGATTTTGTGGGCCTTTTTTGTGAATGGATACAAACATTAATGTTGTAGATTTGAGTCTGTAAAGCCTGCATCTGTATATTGTGTACATGGATAGTATGTAGTCAGCATGATCAGCAATGCAGTTCATAGGACAATAGCATTTGTGAAGAAATAAAAGCACTGTATTTCAAAAGAGTAGATTTGAAGTACAGTGCTTTTTGCGTGTCAGAAAGATGTTTTTGAGCGCATGTCAAGGTAGCGCAGGATGGTACTTTGTGCTGGCTTCAGCTACTGTATCAATAGATGGTCCCGTGAATTGTGTGGTTATGATGTGGTTTTACATGAAAATGGATGTGTTTGCGGGTATGGAGAGGCGGAAACGGTAGTAGATACCCAGCGAGGGAAGTGTTTGTGGGTATGGAGGGGCGGAAAAGGTAGCAGATACCCAGCGAGGGAAGCGTTTGAGGGTATGGAGAGGCGGAAACGGTAGTAGATACCCAGCGAGGGAAGCGTTTGTGGGTATGGAG